>Ga0247765_1000049_pt1 | contig 86064 bp, 61 predicted proteins | sample UWRJL106311C6_FD_179949 | JGI IMG/M metagenome (GOLD analysis project Ga0247765, IMG submission 179949) | Plant litter microbial communities from Arlington Agricultural Research Station in Wisconsin, United States - UWRJ-L106-311C-6 | ecosystem: Environmental > Terrestrial > Plant litter >... | reverse complement strand
GAGGAGTATCAGTAAACAAATTTCAAAGGGCATCCCAACCGAAAAGGGGCGCGCGACTCACAATTGATCATTCTGATAGGCAAGCGAGACTAAAGCCTTTACTCGTTCGATCCGTGCAAGGGTTTCCTCCATATCTTTCTTGTCAACTGCCCATACCAAGGCTCGTCCCATCTTCTTCAGCGATCTAGACGGCGGGACTAGCTTGTTGGCTAAACGCTCTAGTTGATCGTGCAGCTGATCCAATGGACCATCTCTACTTCCTAGGCCTTGCAATGCCGTGAACTATGGGTCCGACGATGATTTGGCCTCTTCTACCCGATACCTCAGGTCGGTGAGCAGCGCCAGAAGGCTTGAGGCATGTCGAGCAAATTGCCCGCGCTCGGCTGGGGCATTCTTGACAGCGTTTGTATAGCCGATGATTTTCACCGTCGTCTCGATGAGCTGAACGATGGACGACCCGAGTCCTATAATTGAAGCCGGCTCCATACCTATATTTGGTTGTCGTATCTCCGCGTTGCTCCAAGGTATCGTGGGGAATTAATTGCAGCGTTCAAATCTTTTAGCAGCGATCGTACTCGGCCGTGAGTGTTTTCAATTTTAGGCACCTAACGTTGGCAGAGTCCCAGGGCCCACCAATCACGGCAACTTTACTGCTTCCATTCATGATTGGCCATTTTCTTCGGTGACAGTTCCCACCCTCCAGCAGCACGTCGCCATAAATTAGGTGTGGGACTTTTGCTATAGCTAACTCTACTATCCTAGTATAATCTTCTCTAGCTCTCCGGTTTTCAGTGATGCCACAAAGGTTTTGCCAAATCAACAAGTAATGGCCAGGCTATCCCGACTCTTTCAAAAACCCGCCCGTCTCCAGCAACCACGAGAAAAAAACGCCCCCCCCTTATGTCTCCAGGTGTTCCCAAGAAGAGAATCCGGCTGTTTACCTACTTGTAAGATGGAATGACTACATGTCCCTTGACTTCTAGATAACCGGCCTCGATAGGAAAATCCTGTCCCCGGCTGTGCGCAAGTGTAAGCCGCCACCGGCAGGCGGCCCCTCGCAGCTGAGATCCAAACAGGTACCTCTCCGTCGACTGGCCGCTTTTTGTGGACGCAGTTCAGCGGGACCCCTGGGCATATTGAGGGGAAAGGAGTATGGAGATGGAGGAGCTCACCCAGGTCGATACCCGGAAAGTGGGTAGGCCCCGAGGAAGCTCCGAGCACAAAAATGCTACGTGTTCTAGTGCCATCCGGTCAACATTCTGCACAAGGTACAGTCGCTCTATATCATCAAATGTCAGCTAAAGGCCGTCTATACTTTTGTTGTATCCATTCGGCAGCGATACGAAGGATTTAGATTACGGTAAAGTAGAACTTGGATAAATGAAGTTCGTTGTCGTCAACCATGGCTTCGGCGTAGAGGCCGGGTGATAAAACGGTGAAGTTCCACAAGGGCAAGAGCGGTGCAAATTTGGAGCACCCAAAACGGTGTTTTTGGTGAACTTTTTCTTGTGGTGGATAGCGTCAATATTTGATTCAAGCAACTCTAGGTCGATGTCATGGGCACCCATAGGAATAAGTGCCTACCTAGGTACCTAACTAGGTAGCCATGGTTTATCCAAGTCTTGATTGCCAGGACTTGATGTCGAAACTTGTCTTGTCTTCAACCTAGATCGTCTTTCTCCGTGTGATATTGAACTAGTGCTGTCTGCCCATGCACAATCCCCATCTGGGAGACCCCGACTAAATCCTCGGGACGGATTTATTGCCCAGCAGAGACTGCGGCGAAGGATAAGCTTCACGCGGCGAGCCGTGTATCGACCTCGATCCCCCCCCCCCGTACCCTACTAGTTCTACCAAGACAGCTTGCTGAAAAGACTTAGCATTCGATTCTGTGAGCCACACATGTCAGTAAGCAGCTTAAAGTGAAGGGGCATCGAATTCGATCGATAATGGAGATGGTAGCTCACGATAAGTTTATCCATTTTGCGCAACTTCTTCTCCAATGCCTTGACCTCCCCTTCCAACTCCTCTTTTGTCTGTTTCCACTCTGTGTATATTACTTGAAGGTCCTTGTTCTTTGACTTCTTCCACTCCCTAGGAGGAGGACTCGACTTGTGTTCTCGAAGCATTTTCAACGTAAGGTCGATTTCTTCTTCCAGTTGAAGCATGAGTTCGTCACGTAGAGGCGTCTTGTCGTTCTGTACAATGCTAGCTCTGTCCCTCGAAGACCTTGATATTATGAGCTTTATAATGCGGTGGGCTGACTGCTGTGTGTTGTAGTGCCGGGTGACAATCGCGCCACTGTCGTCAAATCTTTTCCACAGGCCATTCTTGCGACCGTCTTCGAGACCGCCTGTGGAGTACTCGGGCCCGAGGTTCTCCCACATGGTGGTTGCGATGACGATTCGGTTGTAGGCCCCAGCACCCAGAATCTTTTCAAGGAGGCGTGTGCGCTTCCTTTCATTACCACTGACGACGGTATGCGTGGCGGGGTGGAGGAGTATCAAACCGTCAACGGGTCGAGTTTTCGTGTAGCCCTTCTCGTCTAGCCATTTTGCAATGTCGGCCAGAATTTCAACATCGCTCCGCATGCTATCGTCGAAACCGGGTGTATCGATCAAGACAACCTCGTCGTCACCCAGTTTGAAGCAGACCGCCTCAGGGTCCTGCGTGCAGGGGTCCGCGCCATGACCGACTCTGACGGCTTGATTCGAGGCAACCGAGACGAACGTCGACTTGCCTGCGCCCGTCACCCCTAGCAGCACAATGGTGAACCGGCGGCAACCCCTGTCGCTCGGGGCCATGGGTGCAAGGACAACGACCTTGGAGTTAGAAGGACAAGTGTTGAGGATAAAGGGTCATAGATGGGAGTGGGAAAGGGAGAGAGATTTGATCATGTTGAGGGACACCAGTCGTCATGTTTCAATCCAAGCCACGATGGCGGACATCTGAAAAATGGCGGTCGCGCCTTCTGTTGCTTCGTGGGCCAGGGAGCGAGGAAGCGGGGCGAGCCGTTGGGCATTATGCAGCCACACTTTAGGCCGAGCTCGCGACTTCCCGTTGGATGAGCATGACCCACGTACTCCCAACGCGAAAACGGGCACATCTTGGACAGGACAGCGCGCGATCCACAGGGTGCAAGCCGCCAATGAGGTGTCCCGTGTGCGATATGTCCGCCAATCAAGTTCCCGACCGTGGCATCCTTTCCGATGCGTCCTCGCTGCTGGTGTTGGGTACGGGTCCAACTTGGATGTCAGGCACGCTGTCTCTCTCACCCAACTTGAATGGTTGACTCATGGTCCCGCAATGGCCCGGCCCTTCAAACGAAAGCGACCCATCTTGTCACTGACAAAAAAAAACGACACCAACTCCTTGGACAGTCACCATGGCGGGGGACATTGTCATCCTCCTCATTGGCCCCACCGGGTCTGGCAAGACCTCTTTTATCCAGTGTGCAACCGGCCGCGTCCCGAAAACAACGCGTAAGTAACCAACAATGCCAAGTTTTCCAGTAGCCATTGGAAGTCGCCGCTTCTAACACCCCAAAGCAACAACGCAGTGCCAAGTCCACCAAATCAACGTGGGGGGAAAGGGCTTCAAATTAATCGACACGCCGGGACTGGAGGGTTCCGCAGCAGAAAATCTCAATCTCCTCAAGGACATCGCCCGATCCCTGACCGAGCTAGGCACGCCAACTAGCCCGGTCAAGGTCAGCTGGGCTCTCTTCTTCCACCGCATCACCGACGGCAGATTCAGTGGCACTGCCCGGTCCCACCTCGACATCTTTAAGCAAATCTGCGGCAAGGAATTCACACCCCAAGCAGCCTTTGTTACGACCATGTGGAACCGGGCTGGTCGGAATGGACGCGAGAGATACGAACAACTAAGCGACGAGATAGAGGAGAAGTACTTTCGTCTGTGCAGCAACACAATATTTTTCCGCTTCCAAAACGATCAAAGCAGTGCTAAAGAAGTATTGGACCGTCTTGGGAGGAGAGCTGCAAATTCACAGCTGCTTTTCGTTGATGAGATGAGGAAATCTGGTCCGAGTCTCAGCGGGATGCGGAAAACCTCGGCGGGAAAGACAGTTTTGAAAGGTCAAAAGGGCGGAGGGAGCTGTGTAATTCTATAACTGGCTGCAGGGGAGGAGACGAGATGGGCTAGGAAGACTTTTTGAAGGTCATTTTTATCTCCTTGTCTATTCATTGAACCTCATAAAGTGGTACGTCGTGTGTTTATCAAATATTGCATATTTCACAGGAACATCAAGAGATCAAAAGCTTTTCTCCCGCGACACCCCCCGCCCAAACAACATACACACACACACACACACACAGAGAGAGAGAGAGAGAGAGAGAGCGCAGTAATGAGGGCAGCGCAATCAAGGTACACTACATAGTAACCAGGCAGTCAGGCAGTCAGGCAATCAAGGCAGTATAGTATAGTAATGCATAAATGCATATGAAACCCCCTGTTGACCGCAGGAGCCGCCAGACCGCCAGACCGCCAGACCTCCAGACAGACAGACAGAAAACAGAACAGCAGGCCAGTCGGCAGCTCGAATGGGGGGAAGCAGCTGTTTTTTTTTTCTTTTTTTTTTTCCTTTTTTTTTCCTTTTTTTTTCCTTTTTTTTTCTTTTTTTTTCTTTTTTCTTATGCGGCCAGGGGGCTTGCATAGCCGCTAACTAGTTACCCTGCCCACGACTTATATGAAAGCCCCCTTGCGATGGCGATGAAATGCCATGCTGCCAGCATGCTGCACGCTAGGTTGGGGAGCGTCGGACAGCTTAGCATTGAAATTAGGTCAATGTTTTCCATTAAATTGGCACTATTATATATATAGTATAAGTTTGACCAATAATATCATCTATATTAAGTGAATTACTAACTTATTTTGCAGGATTGCGCACCCCCTTTGAACGTAACCGGATCCCATTAATTTGCCCAACTTTGTCCTTTCATTTGGCACCCAGATACCGACGTCACCTTTTCATCTAGCCTCTGAGATCTCCGGCCCCAGTCCCACGTCTTCTCCATCCCTTCGGGAATTTCCTTTGAGCCCAGTCAACGAGAGAGCTGTGAGGCCTGCCATCAGATGCGGCATGTGACGCCACGAAACTTTGTCTCCAATCAGGCTGCCGAACAACCCAGACGGAGAATCCAGAGAGCAAGTAGGTAACGCCGGCAACGATTATAACCGCGACAATAAACCACGTTAGTTGTCTTGAATCTTTCCAGTCGAAGAGCTCTAAAGCAAACAGGGACTTGCATGATATCAGTCAGCGCCTGGTACTGATAACAGGTAAAATACAGAATGAACAAACCGTGAGGAAGCTCAAGGGTAGATAGAATGTCGTGACTACGGTGAAAACGAAAATATATCGGGTGAGCTGTCTGGACTTTGTAGCTTCGCTGACAGCTGTTGCGTTAAATAACTGGGCGTGAAGAGGGGTCAGCACCGGTTGATAGGTTGCTTTAAACGCGGAGATGTTAGGCAGACTTACACCATCTCTCAAACTCTCAGTTTCAAGCGTCCTTGCCGCAATACGGGCTAGCAGTACAGTCCCAATACGTTCCTGCTCTTCAATGACCACCTTCCAGTTGTGTCTAAAGGTCTCAATGTAGGCATCTCGAGTGCGGTTGGTAGCCGCAGCGGGGAGAAACGTGGCCATCCGATCGGCAGTCTGCAAAAGATAAAGTCGCTCCATGTCGTCGACTGTCCGCCGAAGATCGTCCATACTTTCCTGTATCCACTCGGCAGCAATACGAAGAATTTGGATTACGGTAAAGTAGAACTTGGACAGATGGAGGTCGTTATCGTCAACCATGACTTCGAGGCAGTGGTCGGGCAATAAAACGGTGTTGAGCTAAAGCAAACACGTTACCTAAGTCAGAACCCTCCACAGAAATATCCCCTGACTTACATCATTGTTCAAGGACGTTCCAATCTCATTGAGCAGCTTTGACCACTCTGCCTGCCATTGCGGAAGCAAAGATAAAATCTTGAAGGCAAACGCAGCCATTCCCGTTGCTCGAATTGATGGATCAAGATCGGCCGCTTCCCATTGGCTCCTATTCCCGAGCTCCATGGGCTCAGGGTCTTCTGGGGGCCTAGCGGTGGCAGTATCTGCCATCGTAACAAGGGTGAACACAGGCAAGTCGAATCTCCATGTGGTTTTCAGACCGACAGAGTAGCGAATTTCATATACGCTGGAGACGGGCTCACGCTTGTTCCTTTTTTTACTGGCTCTGTTGGCTTTGCTGGGCAAAGTTCCCGCTGCCCGTTGCAGGCCGCGACTGTATCGCCTCGTCGGTATGGCCTCGGCCGAGCAGGTGAAGACTCGCATGTGATATTGAAAGACGAGATCATCCCACTTCGACTTGTCGACCCTTGCCGAGCATGCCGATAGGTGATCTAACCTAGCCCACAGGTGTTGACTTGCCGGATCCCACGTGCCTCTGAATTGAGTCAAGAAGTATTGGGCTAGGCGCTGCCTTGAGAAGCACAAAGGACTTGTTTCATCCACATCCGCGTCACAGCAGAGCTGGAATGCGGCGATGGAAAAGAGGGAACTGTCATTTTTCCCATTCAAATAGAATTTCCTACCCAGCACGTTTAGTACTTGTCAGCCACTCTATTTATATCTTATATATGTGTAATGCTAGCGAGTATGTCTTGATGTTACTCACCATTCTCTTCCGAAACGTTGTCCTGCCCAACGAGCTGTTGACACATCGCCTGGCATAACCTAACCTCGTTCAATATACAACCCCAAGTATTGACGTGGAAGGGGACTCACAATGTGCTCCTTGATCTCCTTCAGAACAGCCAAACTGTTAAGTGGCTGCTGGGGGGTGGCTCCTGTTCCGGCCTGTGCAGGAGGTATGGCTTGTCCAAGCGCAAACTCACTGACATAGCCGTCCTTGTCATAACCAAACTCGTTATAGTCGGCGTATGAGCCATTTCGAGAAGCGTGAGAGTTGATTTCCCATGTCAAGTCAGCCGCATCTGAAACATCATTTCGTCGCTTCAAGACCGGCTTTTCCAAGTAGAATGACGAAGCAATGTCTTTCCATTTGCGCTTAGTGAAAGTCGATTCATTCGGAAGCAGTCGAATCTGGTAATCTATGGTTTTGTTCTTGTCATACTGCCAAGTTTTCGGGTCGGTGCTGACCGCCTCATGACGCTGTTGGCGTTTCTGGTTCTCAGGCTTTGTGTTTGCATGGACAGAATCCTTGGATTCTTCCATGTTGTTGCTCATCGGGTCGCTGGAATAGGAAAAGAAAGCTGAGGATGGATGCGGGTACAAACAGTGAAACAGCGACGACCCCAGTAAGATAAAGCGTATTAATTATGGGCGTCTTGCCAGAATCAGTTCTAAACTAAAGCCTGATGGGCTATCCGTCCCATAGATGGGTGGCGCAGCTGCGTCGGGCGCAGTAGTGATTGTTGTCCGCGCTGCAGCCCGTTGCCGCGTTGCGCCAATCAGGATGGGCAACGTCAAGTACCGCCTGGGAGCTTGGGCATCACAGCATCCATCTGCCCGGGGTATGCATCTCCTCCAATCAGCTGACTGCTGCTGTTTACCCCAGATGACATACCCGCATCGTAGTCATGTGGCTGTAATTTTTCGTCGGAGGTGTTGCTCTCGTAGGAATCCGAGAGTTTTCGCGGATGATACCTTGGCTGACTTTTGTCCAGCTTGCAGATCGCCGTCGACAAAGGTCCCGCTTCCAACGAAAGAGTTCATGCCTTCTTGCGGGAGGGACGTTCTCAAGATACCGCAGCATCTGGGGTCGGCTTGCTTATTGCCACGGAGCTGCCGTGACATGACAGTAAGCATTGTTGCTCTACCCGCCTGATGTCGAGACCTACATGCGCCGGCTCTTCAGGGCATCGTGTGGTACTCTGGAGGATTCATGCTCAGCAGCTTGAGCTCCTCATAGCTAATATTCAACTCGTACCGATCCAGTCGCGTCCCCTGAATCTCGACGACGCCGTTCTCCGAAGACATCTCGACGTGATTGCTGCCACCCAGTTCGCATCTCTCAAAGCCCTTGCTGTCGATCTCGTGTTCATCATATACCAGCGTGTCGACCGAATCCGAGTCGTTGCCCGATGCATCTTGCCGCAATTGCTCTCGGATGTTTCGAAGGATTCCCCAGGCCCTAAATGTGATGACTGCCACGAAGACGGCAATCCCACCGAGCAGCGCACCGACAATGATCCCAATTTGCTGACCGGTGATGCTCTGCGTGGACTCACTACCGGGTGTCTCAGCGGAGAGCTGGGTGGGCATCATGACTCGGTCGACCGTCGAATCGATCGTGGATGTTACCGTCAGGGTCCGCATTGATGATCCCGATATCGTGGTTTTAATCGTCGCAGTAATCTCCGCGAGTTGCCTCGCCGCCCGGCATTGCGCGGTGGCTTGGCTATCGCAACTGTAACCAGGAGGACAACACCCGCCTTCGATTGTTAGTATCGCCATGCGGACGGAGGATTTTATGCCAGACTCACCCCCAAGTGCCTCACCACAGGCAACGTAGCCATCATACCCAGGACATGTCGATGTGGCCTGTGGAGTTGCAGTCTGGTTCGAAGTCAAAGTTGGTTTGATGCATCCGCTCTGAGCGCATATCCAACCCTTTTGACAACAATATCCACCAAGACTTGCCGGACATGAATACTGATTCGAGTACCCCCCACATGCTCTAGCCGTGACCATCTGCGAAAAAGACTCTCGAAAGGCACCGAAAAGCCAAAGGAGAGTTAGAAGCCGGGGCCTGGGCGATGGTCGTCTGCTTCTCGACATGTGTTTTCGAAACGCCATCATTGCCGAATTCCGGGGATATGGCAAAAGGAAAGGATCGGCAAACCAGGTTTACTAGAGGGGGAGGGAAAGCTTTTACCTGGATTCTCGCCTGTCGGGCCGTGTCCTATGCCGCAATATACCATTCCATATGCTCGAGTAATACAGCAGCGTGCCGAATTATGGCCTGAAGGGTGGGCGGCCTGCAGTTTTCAGCCGGTCGATTTTACCCAGTTATTGCAGTCGCTGGGCTGAGCGGACTGAGGTGAGAAGCTTACCCGAGGGGTGGATTGGCAGTTTCTTTCCTGTGACCTTTCTCGGTGTCCTTCTTGGGTATCAATACGAGTATGTTGCTGAAGCTTATGTCTGCCTGAGATCGACTGTTCAGTCAGTGTCAGCGTTTCGCCAAAACATTCGCTTGTTGCGCCTGTGATAGTCTCGTCAAGTGCGGCCCGAGGATCGGAGACGAATGAGCAGGTGGCAACGAAAATAGTAGCGTCCGTTGGCAACTCTCGGTGTGGGTAGTAATTCTCGAGGCCAAGATGGTCGTCAAGATGCGAAGGAAGCCAACGTCGTAGGAAATGCCACATAATCGCGGGGCATGGCATTGCCGAAGCCGTTGGCGCCGAGAAGTGGTCATCTGCCGGACGAGCACTGCATGGAAAGAAGGGAAGGCGCGAACGCAGAAGGGAAAGAGGTGCCTAGGTCAAGCTGGCGGCCCCCACGGGGAAGTTTGTGTATTCCGTAATTGTGGATTGATTGCTAGACAGATTTAGAAGGTGTGATGCCTAGCAGCCACTCAACAGTCACTCAACACGCAATCAGGCACCCTTCAGCGTTCGACTATCCGAGCAGAAGTGTTCGTGGGTTTAGAGGAAGCAAACTTTATCTGTTTTGGCGCTGCCGTCTTTGCCCCAGACCTTTAGTGCTGGATGAACATGTGAGGGGAACCTAATTGTAACCCTTTGTCTCCCTTTCAGGTGAAGATCAACAGTCCAATGCCGTCTGGCAGATGCTCGAGTGGGAGTGTTGATCTCGACTGCCATGGTCTGCTATAGATGAAATTTGTCCATGCAATGTGACCCAAACTGTCGCATCTACCAGACTCTCGAGCTGAGGGTTGACTCTGCGCACCATAGGTGTTTCGCTCTTTTGGGAGGGATTTTTATCGAGAAGTGTGAAGCCCATTGCACGGCGCCTCACATACCAATTTGATAGCGCCGCTTCACGGCAACTTGTGAAAATGCATTCTATTATGCAGCGCCGGAGCGAAGTCTAAAGTCTATGAATGCAGAAAAAGAAATAACCCAGCCCGAGGCTGTTGACGCCGAGGCAGCTCTGACAGCCATCAATTGGGCTCAAAGGCGTGCCCCTATAAAGTAGCGGACAATAGCGCCTCCTGGAATGCGGCGAAAGCATCGCTATGCGTGGGGTATCTATCTGAAAATGTGAAGAACGCCCAATTCTAATGTGATGACTAATGGGAAAGATGGGAGACGGAGGTGAATGGGAGGAAAATCGGGTGTTAACTGGAGTGACGTGAGATTGGAAGCCAGACCAAGTCTGGTCAAAGAAAAGATATGACTCGTCCAGAAAGCCTAGATAATCTAGTCTGATATATGATGGGACTAGATCGAAACTTATCGGATTGAGAATAAGCGCGGTCTCGATGGACAATAGTACCTAGTATTCATGTTGAATCAGAGTCCAGACGGAGTGACCCATTGGTGCCGAGCGTTAGATCGAATAACCATTTGGCGCCGAACATCAGTTTGAGTCACCCGGAGTGCCGAAGTGCACCTAAGGAGCCGGGAGGAGCTTGGTCGTTCGAGATCCAAACCTGCTATAGAGGAACTCGCTGACCTCGGGATTCTGCGAGGAGACATTCAGCCCCTTGGGATCTCCAACCACCTTGAGACCCTCGAGAGAGGTGGCTCTCGAAAGGGCGACGTAGACCTGTCCCTCTTCGAAAGATTTTGACAGGTCCACAATCACCCGATCGAGTGTCATACCCTGTGACTTGTGAATGCTCAAAGCCCATGCGGCACTGAATGGCACTTGGGTTCGGCACAGCAGCGAGTACGGCTTCGTCTCTCCCACCTCGTGGACCTGGCACTCTGGGTACACGGTGCGCCGAACGCCGTTGTGAAATTGCACGATGGGCCAACCCAGGCTCGCTCCTTGCGGGCCAGCCTTTTGCTTCTCGGAGAAACGTCGGATATGCGACTCCTTGACGCCAGAGTGCGCACTAAGCCCTCCACCGTCACGGTCGCCCGCTCCAGACTTCCGTGGGAGCTTGTCGGGGTCATAAGGCTCAAATCCGACAATGACGCCTTGACTGCCGTTGCAAAGTCCTTGGGTGAGGTCAAGATTGACGAGCAGGACCACGAGCATGCCAGCTTTGAGCTGGATGCTTGGCTCGAATCGGTGGTCCCTCAAAGCCGAGAGGGAGCCGTCGGCCTGGCGATCCGATTTAAACTTGAGATTGGGGTGTTGGTGCTGAAGCCAGATAAATTCGTCGTAACAGGTGTATGGGCGCGGCGGGGAGAGCAGGCGGTCGAATGCTTCCATGTTGGTCCGACGAACCTCTTCTCTTGTTGCATATAACTTTACTGCATTGGTCGTCTTGCTGGGATGGTTCATCAGGAGGTCGACCTCATCGGGAGTAAACGACTCGCCCATGCGACACTTTTGGAGAAGACCGACAAACTTGGCGTCATTCTGGCGATGAATGGTTGAGAGAAGAACGTGAGCGAAGTTGCACTCTTTCCATGCTTTGCTCCGAAAAGCCCATTTTTCGGAATCTGTGTATGATACGTTGCACGTTTTGCACGTATATCCGTGCTCTCCTTCCCTCATCTGGACTTGAAACTCGAGACCACAGAACATGCAGTGGCAAAATGGCTTAACGGGTGGAAGCTGGCAAAAATCCCCTGTGACAATGACTTGAACACCGCCAAACGGCAGAGGCGATTGGCGGCCTGCCTTCATCACGGCGCTCAGTCGCTCAAAGTGCAAGTTTTCTACCATGCTGATCTCATCAATAATAATGACATCGGTTTTCTCAAAGCGCTTTCGTATAGTCTTGCCACGGGCTCTGTTTTCGAGCTCTTTCAACGTTCTTTTGTACGAGTCAGGGTTCCACCCAGCGTAAGTCCACGTAGTTGTGCCGTTTATAGCGAGGGCGACTTTGCCAGTTGGGGCCATGACGCGGACATCTTTGCCAAGGCGCTCGAGACGCTCCTTGATGACATGCAGGACAGTGGACTTGCCGCAACCTGCAGAACCCGTGTAAAAGATATTGCGACCGCTTTCCGCCAGGCGAACAATGCTTTCTTGGTCGGGATCCAAGACTGGCTGACGAACGGGCGCAACAGATGCCGGCGTGACAGCCGTTGTGGCGTTCGATGCGCCGGGTACTGGCTCCGGTTCAACGTAGGGAGGCTCAAAGGTGCGCGTGCCTGGAGCGAGGTGATCCAGCCCGAGGATCAGTTGCGTGTAGTCACGCCGGTAACGAGCCATGCGCAAAAGAGGATCGATTAACGGTTGGGGGCCTTGGACATTTTCATCTGCGTCGAACGGGCAGTTGTCAAACTCACGTTGGCACTCCCAGTATTGGCGCGCGGAGGCCAGGGCTTCTGCCGAGAGGGGTCGGCCCAAGTGATCAACAAGTTGCTGCGCATAGCTGTTCGCAGTCGCAACATTGTGCGGTTGCTGCAGGGTCCATGTCTGGGCCGACGGGGCCGGCATTGTTGTCCGAGGTGGGGTTGGGCCAGGGTCCGGCAGCACCGGTTGCTGGGGTTCACGGTGCGGTCCCGGGGGCTTGGCAGGGGCCGTCTCGCGGCTGAGGGGGCTTGTGAGGTGTGAAACTCGTTCATCCTCGTCGTCGCTAATGACAATCGGCGCGTGGGAGTTGGGCTTAAGCCTTTTCCAGTTTGGGTCGGCGGTAGCGACCGCGTCCTCCACATGTCGTTTCTGGCTGTTCATGTTGTTGGGTGCATTGAGATGCTGGAGATGCTGGAGTGCGCGATCATTTGCGCCACGGCCGGCTCCATCCGGAGAGAACCAGGATGTGTTGGGCGGCATCTGGGCGAGGAGTTGCAGGTTAGAGATTGCTAGCCGCTGGTGCAAGAAAGCGGTCGCGGGTTGCAGGTCGCGGGTTGCAGGTTGAGGGTTGCAAGTTGCAAGTTGCAATGTGATGCGTGGCTGAGGCGACCAATCGCTGTGTAGGAAATTGATACGGTGAAGAACTCACATTGGGATCCGATCGTATATTGCCGAATGTCTTTGGATCTTGGTTGGTGCAGAATCCTAGCAATTTGGTGGGACGCGGGTGGTTGCGAGCAGTCCGAGAAGAGCCAGGTGCGGCCAGTTGTGTCCCAGACTTCCGGGTGGAGGTTTGAAGAATGGCGCTTGATGTGGAAAAGCCAAGAGCTGAATCCGTCGACGACAGGGGCCCAGGTCTCTGCAGGACGACCCCTGTCAACTTTGCGTCGCTTGGGTTGGTCGGTTGTGAACGAGCAAACAAGTCCTAGAAAGTGCGGGGCGCTCTAGCGGGGCTTCCCGAGGACCCAATCGCTGCGTGGTCCCCAAGTGCAGCAGGAGAGTCGCGACGAGGAAAGGACCAGGCGTCCGCCCACCCCGCTCTGCCACCAAATCCGTCTGTTGCTGTTCTCAATCCCGACCGGTAGGGATGATGCAAAATGACGGCGCATCAATCGGTTTTTAGTTGGCTAAGTATCCCAACAGATTGGTCTGGTGAAATACTTTATGGTCTCAGCTGGTGGTCGAAGCGGCTCAAGTATGGTGACGGCGGCGTTTGCCTTTCCCGAAGTCTGCCTTTGCCTTTGCCTTTGCCTTTGCCTCCACCCAGCCAAGGCAGCTCCTGCTGTCCAGAACTTGTGCATTTCCCCGCATCCCACTTATTTTATCCCTCCCTCCTTCCCCTCGTCAAAGTCGAGCATGCGATCAACTTGGCAACGTCATGGCCCAACCGCGTTTACTCTCACTCCCTCCTGAGCTTGTTACCGAGATCTTCTGCAACTGCGAGGATTTTACCGCCGTGAATGATCTCGCCTTGACATGCAAACGCCTCCAAGCTATCTACCAGTATCAGTTCACCCACATCGCCTGGACCCTTGGGCCGCGAGTTTACCATGCATTCGACCTCGCTCTCATTGCCGTCCGCGCAACCAAAATTGTCGCCGACGCACTCAAAGCCGACAGGGCCCCTCCTCTTGACCGGTTGGTTCCCATCAGCCAACTCACCGGCCACAAACGCCGCCCGAACCGCGAAGACTTTCGGGCAATCCTCAGGCTTCAGCATTTCAGCCGATGCGTTGAACACTTGATGTTCCTCAATGCACCGCGCTATCCGGGCCGTTACTTTGGGCCAACCGAAACCGTGCTTGAGGCAGCCGTAGGCTGGCCGCGCAGCGATAGGAACTTTCCCTTCATGCACAAACTGTGGAGAGAGAGGCTTCACCGGAGCATCTACCGCCTCATGATATCCGGGGCCGTCCTGTCCGCGCACTATCATCAACCCTTCTTTTATGATGGCCCGGAAAAGCCCGAGAACTTCCTGGTCAAATATTTCAGCTCCCGCCGGTTTGCGATTGAACGGAGACGATCAAGCCTTTCAACCGCGGAGCTTGAGTTCCTCGAACAGTTTCCAGCATTCCGCCTATCCGCCGTGCCCAGCAAAAACAAGGAAGAAGCTGAAATGATGGACCCGCTGATCGATTGGCTTCTTGGGGATATGAAGATGGCGACGAAACGCGAAGGGAACACGTTTGCGGTGTACGAAGAGAAGGTTGGCCGCTGGCCGATCCGCAGCCAGATCATGCAGACTATGTGGACACTGGAGCTACTCAACACGCTCCTTGTCGTCCCCAACGGGCAGCGGGCTTATGGGTGGGCGCCCATATCGCCGTGGTACAAACGGGCACCCGGCTCCCTCGGACCAAGCCCGGGCGACGACATGACTGGTAAATCCATGACCATCACCATCATCCTCCACGGTGTTTACCAGCCCGAGGAAGTCACCATGCCTATCCGGCCCGGCGACGAAATTGGGGCCGGTGGCATTTACACCCGGCACAATCTCATCTCGAGATCCCCAGCAAAACGCCTTTCCAAACAAATGTGTTTCCGAGGCGAAGGTCTCCGCCGGACCCGGCAGCTTCGGCTCTGGGAGTTCATCCGCGACCTAAAAACCAATGCGCCACACGGACGCCAATCCGCGCCCGAACATTGGATGTTTTATCACATGCTGGAGAAGTACTGCGGCTGTACCCCCACAGGGGCGCAGACCCTTATATTCTCCTGCACGCGTCAGTGGCATCGCATTGTCTCGATGCTGGCGTTTCATCACTCTATGGATAGCGATTTCGAGGGGCTGTTTGTGACAAGCTTGACGGACCCAGGTTCAAGCAGTTTTTATCTCTGACCTTGCCTGTTGGGAGCTTCTGGCTTTCTTTACTGATTTGACAGCCCATATCACGATGTTACGACCCTTGATTCTAGTTGATTTTGGTTTCTCTCTTATTCATCATGAAATTGGGAGGTAGTCAAGGTAATTAGCTGGAGTTACTGCGCTCCTCGAATACGTTCTATGAACAGGTAAGGTCGGCTTACAACTTGGATGGGCAAGGTGGGGTTTTATTACTTTGCATTTTCATTTGGCATTCATGGCATCACTGCGGGGAAAGGGTTCGCTTTTGTTAAAGGCTTGACAGAGTTCATATTGGCGGTGTAATTGATTTGGGGGCTTACTGCCGCGACTACCCCCTACACCCTAATAGCTCCAGATGGCTAGGCTTGCTACAGGGTTGTTTTGTATACACTAGAAAGTCTTAAATTTTCCATGATCTGTGTCCGTGCCGGTCCACTGCATTACAATTAGTCCAGCCAGGGCGCCGTTAATCCATCTCGCCGTTAATCCATCTCGCCGTTAATCCATCTCGCCGTTAATCCATCTCGCCGTTAATCCATCTCGCCGTTAATCCATCTCGCCGCTAATCTACACCGCCCGATTATTAAAGCCGGCGCGCCGTTAAGGCATAACGATTTCGGCGTACTGGACTGATGGCGCCTTGTCCCGGCGATTTGTTTTATATTGGAAATACGGTAATGTCAAATGCAGCTGGCAGGACGGTATTAGTTGAAGAGATAGGAGTGGTCGTGGCAGTGAACCCTCTTTATCTAGTTCTAGGTACTCAGGCTCCTTTCTTGAATAATTCTTTCTCTCATCGCCCCTGATCCATAATCATATCAATGTTGAGAGACCCTTGAATTGGCATCCAGCAGCTCAGCTCAGTTCAGTTCAGTTCAGTTCACTTGAGCTTTCTGCGTCATTACGTGTAACTTGACGACTGAGAGGTTTACAAGATACCTAGGTGGCCAGACCTAAAGGCCTGACTTGACATCCAAGAGTCAAAAACTCTCAAGAAACAACCTCCCACTCATCATCATCTTCTTCTTCCAGTTCTTTCTCCCCAGCCTTTTGAGCAGTCCCAGTCCTCGCTTTAAGTTTTTCATCCGCAATATCGCTCTCGGTCTCCTTTGTATTCTCAGCCCGGCCTTCTTCTTTTCCATCCTTAGATCCCTCGTCTCTTTTCCCGACCAAAGTCACTTCATCATCCTTGTCCTTGTCTTCCTCTCTTTGGTTGGAAGACTCCCTATGCTCCTCCCACAGACCCTCCCAAACCAAAGCCACGTTGAATCTAACAAAATTCTCCCACGGATCCTTGGACAGACTCGACGGTCGTGCTCTCAACCCCCGACTTTCCTTTTCCCATTCCTCTCGCAAGGCATAAGCGTCCGCACATCGTTCTGCAAATGAATCGTGATGGAGAGGCACCCCCAAGTGACAGGCGCAGGCATGGTCAAATTGCGGGGCATGTTCATACGGGTAGTTGTGCGGGTATTGTACCGCGTTGGGTCCAGTATCTAAGGACATTTCCTCGTTGGCATGACAAGGGCAGTTGTGAAATCGATGCCAGGTTCCCGATTCGTCTCGGTATGAGTCGCGGAGTGGCGGATACCGTGCTGTAGAAATGGGGGAGCCGGGATACGGTGAGATAGGGAGGATAGTGGAATTCGCGGCGAGGAGGACTTGGGAGATCCAAAATGAGGCTTGGGCAAAGGAGAGGCCGAGCGGGGAAGAGGCGGTTAGGAGGTCGAGGTGTTTGTCAATGTTGGCGGGGGTCGCGATGGTGGGGCCAGGTTGCGTGAGATGGCGAACGATATAGGCGAGGAGGGAGGCGTGATTGGTCACGTTGGCGGGGGTGATGGGTTGTGGGAGGGTTCGAGCGTCTTCAAGGATGATGGCAAGGTGGAATTTGAGGATAGGGGAATCAGGAAGTTCGGGGATGAGGCCGCGATGCTTGTAGACCTCATTAGAGGGGATGGTGATGTTTTTGATCGGGAGGTCTTCGATTAGCGTTGGGAGCCCAGGCTTCAGATCGGGGGGCAAGAAGGCTGCGCGCGCCTCGAGGCTGTACCACTTCTTGGGGGAGTAGTACTTTGTCCAAGCCGTGGGGGTGATGCGGCAGAGTTCCTTGAACACGGGGAAGCTCATCTCTTGGATAACTACAGACGGCGTCCCTGATGTCAAGAGCTGTGAGAGCGCAACATGGGTCAACTGGACAAAGAAGTAGGCATGGGTGAGCGAATAAGCCGGAATAGTTGCCTCAATCGTTCGTAGGCGGATGAGATGTTGCTGCAGAGCTCCAAAGCCCAGGTCAATGAACCAACTTCGCCGACGTGACGAGTCACCACGCAAGTATCGCTGAACAACAGCAAATGCAAAGCGGAGGACAAGATCCGGGTCGCCAGTCTGCTTCAGTGTCATCTGTTGTCCGAGCTTGGGGTCCGGTTTTCGTGGCAATTGCGTAAGACTGTGGAGGTCAGGAAGCATCCAGTACCGCTCTGAATCCTTTGATCGGAGGAGATCAGAGCTGAAGTAGTGTTGGGGCAGCTTCTCGATCAGCAGCTCTGGCATCTTCTCGAGCACGGCCTGGAAGTGGTCGTTGGTGAGAGCCGGGTTTCCAGGGAGAACGCTGCGGCAAAAGTCCATGGCCAACTTGACGTGGTATAGCCAGAACACGGTGAGCGTCCTGGGAATTGTCAGTGTGTCTGGGTGCAATTATAGGGATTTTGATGGAGGACATACCTCGACTCAGGATGAGGCGTGAAGTTCGCATGTCGCTTCTTGTACTCGAAAACCCGAGACGCAAAGTTCGTGGCAACCTCGAGTATCCCACGCTCGCGGTTCTCAGGCAAAAGCAAGGTAAGGAACGCTCCACGCAGATAATCCCGGTGCGTCCATGGTGCAATGGTCCCCGACATAAAAGCCAGCCACCAGGTCTTTGCATCTTTTGCATCTCCTCCAACCACCGGCACGTCAGGAAGTCCTTCGATGCGCGGTCCAGATACATCGCCGGGAGCCCTCACCCCGGATTCCCACTCATGGGGTCGTACAGGTGGCGACTGCTTGAGCTCCTCCGCCAGGATTCTCAACGCATCCTGTGTCTTGGAACCGTACAGTGCCGAAAAGCCCGGGAGGTCCAAAACGTGCCATCGAAAATCCTCGCGGTACTTGCTCAGCTCGAGCTCGAAGCGGGCTCGGAGATCCGCCACGATACGCGGCGCGTCCTCCTTGTCGAGTTTGTCCTGCTTGTTGATGATGACCCAGACGCCCCTTCCGCCATGCTCGTGAAGGAGGAGGTTGACATAGCGGTGCAGGGTCAAAAGGGAGTCCTCAATGCACGCGTCGTCGGCGTCATGTACGAAGAGCAGACCTGAGTCGCCAGCACCGAGATTGAGCAGGCTATGCTGTCTTGAGTTGGCTGCAAATTCGTCAGCAGTGGGAACGACTGCCAGAGAGGGGTTTTCGTACGATCCTCAACATCATCCAAACCAATGTCCCGAAAAGTGATTTTCGCGCCCCCAGGTACCTCAATGGATGCGATGGCAATGTTGGATGTTACGGGCACACTTCCATCGCCTGTCTTCCATTTGTTGAGGAGAGTAGATTTCCCTGCACAGGAGAGGCCGCAGAGCAGGACTGGGTAGTCCGACACTCCTTTCTTGAACAGCCCACCAATTGAGTTTGCGAGGGGCATGATGTTGTGAATGTTTAGTGGTTGCTTACGAGATAGCAATATCGCAATCTTCGACTGACACCTTCGCAACTTATGTTGTGGTCTCGATCGCTGCCTGGTGTCAAACGCGTGAGGCCAGATTTCTGCTTCGGGGAGAAACCGTGAGGACAACGGTGGAGGTCCAGGCTGAAGAGCTAAAAGATGCACGCGTCGCCATCACCACAGGGGTCAGGCCAATCGGGAATCAGCAACCACGCCATCGCACTGCTAGCCCCGACAAGGCAACAGAAGCGGACACGTCTTTGGACCCCAACCATGCAACAGATCGCCCATTTGTGATGACTCAAACTACCAAGGTGCCAAGAGTTAGCACTAAGATATGTCGTCAAAGATCAATACATGTGCATTGATTGCTACATCTATCCTGTGGCATCCAGTGCCCCTGCGGTCATTAATGACTGCCACCAGACCGCTTACTTGTCCGTCGCAGCGCAGGCCTCCTCGAATTCTCTTAGCAGTGCCTAGATCAAGGTCAGCCCTGAAAAGTTCTTGATCAATGGTGAGACTCGCATCAAAGTCGTGGGAATGCAAAGAACGAAACATCGGGTTCTTATCCAGCTTGAGATACGTAATTCGAGGGCTCCTAACGCCAAAAGCGAAGCGGGCGAGAAATCGCGGGTCATCCCTGGTCTTGAGTGCCTTCAGGATTGGCTGGATTGACTGCTGGGTTGTCGGCAATACACCTCGATACGGTAGGCGGGCTGGTTGGCCGCGTTTGCAAAATCGACAATGGTTACATTGCAAGCGACCACCAGGCAGGCCCATTCCGAAATGCTCGGCCAGTGAGAGAGCAAGGCATTTTGAGCCCGAAAGAAGGGCCATCAGCTCCTGCTGCCGCTTGATGGCGTCCTTCTCGCTATTCTTCAGGTCGGAATATAGTGGATTGAATATGGCATCGATCTCCTTGTCGGTTTGAGGAAGCGACTTGCAGATCACATATCGGTGCTCTACCCCACTGGTTTGGAGCTTGATATGACCGCTGAAATTGAGCAAGTTCAACTTGTTTATCAGATCTGCTCGATTCGCGCCGGTCGTGGTCTTCGCAGCGGCGCTCACGTCGATGTGGGTCCACCTGAACTTCTTAGAGGCGTTTTTGAGGATGGCTTGAGCTGCTGGACTTGTGTCCCGACTGAGAGTTGAATAGTACGTGGGTAGTTCTTCAAACTTATACATCGAGTACTCGGGTGTGATTGACCGAAAAAGACCAAATCGGAGTTCTAGGAGGGCGTAGATTACCGCTAAGGGACTCGGCCGGATATCGAACTCTCGACCCTGGAAATAGTGGCTGACATTAAAAACTTTACTCACAGAAAGACCGCGTCCCCGGTTGAAAATATCGACCAAGAGACAGCGGAGAGATCCTGGCGAGGGTAAATCTCCTCGTGCGAACAGCTCTCTGAGATAAAACGCGGTGGGTGTGAGATAAAACATGCATGTACTAGGTTGGCCGTCTCTCCCCGCACGCCCTATCTGCTGGGAATATTCCTCGATGGAGTTCGCGAGGTCCCAATGGATCACATTCCGGATATCGGGTTTATCGATGCCCATGCCGAATGCGATGGTCGCACAGATCTGGGCGAGGTTAGTCCACCTACAGAGAAAATTCATGAAACAAAACTTACAATCTCAATCTTTGAAGCCATGAAGTCATCTTGAACTTTTCTCTTTATCTCGGGTTCCATCCCGGCGTGGAATGCAGCAGCCTTAAATCCCCGTTGGAGAAGAACGGTGGCATTTATCTCAGCTTGTTGTTGAAGAGCAACGTATACAAGTGTTGGGCCAGGATGAATGTTCAAAAACCGGAAGAGATGCTCAAAGCGCTGGGTGGTCTCATCCTGAGCGTCAGCAGGTTGGTACCGCGAACCACTGGCGAAGTTGAGGATTTGGTTCGTGATGTACCCCGGAGGGACGTCGATAGTTGTGGCATCAAGGTGAAGGTTCGGACGATAGGGCGAAGTGCGGAAGACACTTGAAGTCTTAATGTTGAAGGCTTTACAAATGTCGTCGGCGACTTTCGGAGTGGCCGTGGCCGTGAGGCAGATGACCCGTTCTGCCTCGATCTCGTCAACGAATCGAGCAACTTTGAGATAATCTGGCCGGAAGGAATGACCCCACTAATCAGCTGTCAGGGGAATGCTTGAGGGACCAGTGCAGCAGTACTTGCCTCGGAAACGCAATGTGCCTCGTCAACGGCCACAAGTCTGATACCCCCAGGTGCTTGCTTCATGTTCGCGATAAAAGCTTCGTTGTTCAGCTTCTCCGGGGCACAGTATAGAAGCCTCAGCTCGGAGTTGCGCAGCCTCTGGTTGATGAACTGAAGTTCTTCCCATGTCTTGGTTGAGTCGAAACTGTCAGCAGAAATGCCCCTCTTCTTCAGAGCATCGACCTGGTCCTTCATGAGGGCAATGAGGGGCGACACGACGATGGAGACGCCGGCATTCTGGGGCGTCCTGGACCCAGCAGATTTGTCCATCTCGGGGAAAGCGATTGCCGGAATTTGATAGCAAAGGGATTTGCCTGCGCCCGTGGGGAAAATGACCAAAGTGTTGTCGCCGGCAAGAACGCTCTGTATGGCGCCCGCCTGTTCGTGGCGGAAGAACTTGTACCCAAACTTTGACTTTAAAATCTCTTCTGCGAGAGCGAGGTGATCCGGGTGCTTTGTTGCTAGAATTTCTGGGCTGCCGGAGTATTTCTGGCGTTTGATGGGGCGTTCCAGCTCTGCGAGATCTGCCTCGTCGATTCCCTCGAAGACGTCATCCTCGTATTTCCAAGGCTGCTCCAACCTAGCAAGCTCTTCTTCGTCGAGACCGTCAAAGATATCATCACCAAAATCATCATCGCCGAGATTCGGTGGAGCCATCTCAGGTGGAATTTGAACGGCCGGCTCAGTGGTCCGAGGGAGGATAGCGCGAATAGAGATTGGATGTTGGCGGTCTGTAAAGAGTGGGTTCTGAAGCTCGGGCAGCGCGTTGCGGTCTGTCGGTGGATCCGACAGGGTCTAGGCGTGCCGCTAGTGGACAAGGAGCTGGCCCTTTGGGCCAATTATAGCGGGCTCTCTTCTCCACAGGGCTGGCCTTCGGCACTTCTCGACAAGGACCCCCTGATGCTCCTTCCAAGCCAAGCGAGTCAACTCCACCGCGCCACGACCAAAGAGGGCTCGAATTTCCTCGCGGATTCATGATTTCGATAACATCATCGCCATGCTTCCAAGGTGCAAGTTGCATCTACGTTACCACAGCTGGCCGTTCAGCTCCTCTGCCACGTCGGCAAGCCCAGTCAGAAGCATTCTGCGGTGACTAGTCAGCGTCTGGTGATGTGATCACACACAAACCCAGACAGCTGGACAGCCAGGGCAGCAATCGTCGCACAAACATGTTTGACATGTTTTGACATTACCACCTCTTTCAAGCGCAATGCACACCTCATGTTGGACTTGACAAAGATACGGTCTCACAAAGACTGGACAAGCCTAACCCTCGCCACCATCTTCTGGGACCTGATGCTTTGGGAGACCCACTGCGGAGCGTTTTTTAGATAGCGGAATCATCAATCCCCCCGACAATATCTCGAAACGCATCAGCCAGCTCCGTACAGCCACGAATGTCTATCTTACTTGCCAAGCGGGATAACTCAGTCCCGGAATCTTTGTCATCGACATCTGCCGCCGCCGTCTATCGAGTCGAGACCGCTCACACCGAGCAAGGGATGCTGCAGAGTTCGAGATCGGCATCAGCGAAGTTGACCAACTGTGTCGGTGGTATACTTTTTCTGCGACTACCATTCGCTGCTATTCCCTACCGTCAGCACTAGGTGTACGGACATCTGGATTGCAAACTCTAGACCTCCCTGGGGGTTCAAAAGGTGTGTAGCCATAACAGGATACCCCCATGATATGCTGACGACCTCGAAGAACCAGGCATGAGTGTCTTTGCCAAGCAAGGAAACCTTACCGACGCCCGCGCCGACTCCATACCGCTTTTTCTTTACGGAGCTGTGTGATTGGCACACATGAGGGGGGAGCGTGGTGGGCTTGAACATCGGTGAATTGCGCGATGGAGATATTCGGTGATCCTGGGCATCGTCCTTACTTGTGTCAGATATGAACGCCGATGACTCTCCGACAACCTTATCGGAATTAAAAGCCAGCCTCAAATGCAGGGCAGTGTATCACAGCCCAGCTTGCACTACCTTCCTGCGCAGGCACGCAATTCATGGTAGCATTGGGGTCTAACCGTCCCGTCCCTCCATGTGGCATGATTGCTTTCTCCAGTTTCCCAAGTCTTCACCCATCTAGGCTCATCTTACGACCCGATTGACGACCCGCATACTTCTCAGCATCAAACAGATACGAGTGTTGCAGGATGGTCAGAGTCGTTACTCATCAACACGGGGTGCGTCGGTCTTGCGTTGCACGACATACGCTTCGAGTTGGGACATGTGCAGGTTTTACCTGGTGGAGGGACATATCGTACCGAAGTCGACGCTTGGCGTGGCTGCAATGCGGCGTCAGCAACGGCTTGGTGAGGCGGGACATGAATAGCCGGCGGCAAAGGAAAGCAATCGCGGTTAGGATTTGACAAGCTGACCAATCTTATACCTTTTCCAGTTCGAGAACAACTCCCAACCCCGGAAGTCGCCCCAAACGTGACCCCTCCGAGGCAGAATTGCCTCCGGGCCGGGCAAAAGATGTACGGACTACTTCCCAATGTTGTTGTACTTGTACGAAGCACCCCAATTCAGGAGGGGCTCAAAACCCTAGAGGGTGATTTGCAATTCTTCTTTTTTCCTTCCTCTTCTTTTTTGCCCCGATAAAAAATACTCCCTCCCGTATGTAACTCCTATTTTCAGTCCGTTCCCCCACACTACTACTAAGTAGTATTCCGTAGTCGGTCTCACCGGCAGCTTTATTTCTCAGAAGCGCAATGTCATGGACGATCGGGGTTCGCTGTTAACGGTACTCAGTAAGCCTCAGGCGCACGTGGGGGGGTAACATTAGCCCTACGCCGCTGATCTGTGGTGGTAGGTACTACCACACAGGTTCTAGAATTGGGAACTGACAGGGGCGGTGTCTGCCAAAAAGACCGCAGCAAAGAAACGAAAAGGCTCACATCATTGGATCAAAATGTTCCTGTGTAACCACCCACTCTCCGAATTGGGAACAAATGCAGCCAAGGAAGGAATCTGGAATCTCCTCAAGGCAAACCGCTGCCAAGCTACGCAGGGAGGTACATGAATATCTACTCCTTTTTTTTTTCTCTCTTACACGATTTGCCCAATCTGGGCTGGATACGTACTTGTTGCGGCGGTGTGAATCTCATCAGACCTTGCTGCCTAGCAAATCATTCCTTGGTTTTCGTCCCTTGTTGCCCCCTTTTGTAGACATGTCATGTTTGCACGTGCCCCCCCCTTCCTCCACCTCGATGGCCTGCACGGAGAAGGGAGATGAGACGAAAAGCCTAGTGGTCCGTGTGTATAAAGAGCAAACACGGGGGGCAGGGAAATCAGCTCTTTCTCAGCGTGGTTTTCTGCTCCCAGCAGTTTCTATATACATTCTCCCTCACCTAACAAGAGGAATTCCTCCACCGAACAAGAATTCTCCTTTTCTTCTCTAAAAAGAAGAATTCTCTCTGCAAATAACCACTACCAATTCTCTCTCTCTCTCTTCCTCCTCACAACCGCCCCCTTTGCCCTGCCGACGCCATGTCTCTTGCACCAGTGAACAGCCTCCCTCAGGAGCCGGAGGGCTTCACTATGTCCCCTGGTACCCAGATCGCAGCGGTAGACCGAATGACGCAACAGCTCACGGGTCAAACCCTGCACCTCCCTGACTTGCTCCCGTTCTACAGAGAATATGGCGTCGAAATCAGCCCGGATTACGACGCGCTGAGCGAGATTGTCGAAGCCAAGATCCAGGAATGGATCGATCCGGAAGATGAACATGTGCGCAACAAAGCGCGCGGGGTGGAACTTTCTGCGTTTTGCGCACTGTGAGTATTTCTCTCCATTATCTCTCTCATTCACTCCTTTGTTTCGGTACGTTTTGCTAACCTGTTTTGGTTCAATGTAGTTGGTATCCCCGCTCGTCGCTGGATCAGCTCAAGACCATGGCTTGGTACTCCATGTGGCTTTTCCTCTGGGACGACGTCGTCGAGGATAGCGTGATCCCCTCCTCGGCCAAGGACAACAAGGTTGATTGGCTTCACGAGAATGCTTTACGATATGTCAAGTTCCACCTCGGACTCAGCGGGTCGGATGTTGAGCCGCCTTCTCCGACTAAATACTGCGCCTTGTTCAAGCATTGCGCTGGCCCGCTGAGAGAGTTCAGCACGGAGAAGGAATTGACGAGATTCTACGAGACTCTGGAGGAATACATGACTTGTGTCGGCGTGGAGAGTCAGTACGTCGCAGCCAAAGAGCTGCCCACTCTCCAAGAGTACTGGGAGCACCGACTGGGCACGTCATCAGTCCATACCTACTGTGCCCTTACCGAGTATGTTTTTTATTTTCTTCTACCAAGACAGACGCAGAATTAACTCATGGTCACAGATACATGACCGGCGTCCGTCTCCCGGAAAACCTGTCGAGTCGTCCGGAGATCAAGTCAATGTGGTATGAGCTTAACCGCCACATTGTTATTATGAACGACATGGTGTCGCTGAAGAAGGAGATGGTAAGCACCACCCCCCTCACTACACTCATTCAGCTCACCACCACACTCCAATCCCCTACATCCCAAGCCTTCCAGAGTCGAGAACGATGGATGGCCATATGTCCTTCTCCTTGACGATATGGACTGGACACTGGGAATCCAGTCCTGAGAGTCTGGTCTCTGTCAATGGTCGCGAGTGGGCGTCCAGTCTGCGATTATATGCGCTATATCGCTGCGTTGCGCTGATCCCCAAAGCGCGGTAACTGGACTTTATTCCCCAACACCCCCACCACCTACACTTTGTTTTTTTATCTCAGTTGAGTCCACCCATGCTGACCTTTTTTTATGGATACAGGGCAAGAGTCTCCACAGCCTCATTCCCATAATGGTCAACGAGACACACGAGTCTCTCGACGTGGTGATTGCCTCGCTCGTTGAGCTTCTGCACGTCACGGCCGAGCGCATCGATAAATACGCCTATGACCTGTGGATGCTGGTCGAGGAGGAGGGTTCGGAAATGTTTGTGGCGCTGGAGACGTACTTAATGCCGTTTTGGACGAACATGGTGGGGAGCTATCTGTGGTCGTAAGTCTTTCTTTTTTTCTTTCTTTCTCAGAGTATATATGAGCTGGGTGGATGCTCTGTAATATATGAATGGAGTTAACACTGGTTGGTAATACAGACTCACTTGCCGACGGTACGGGGTAACAAGGTACATGCAACAAGATGGATCGCTGGTGATTCCCCTTTAGGGAAAAGTGCAGATACATGGTACGGGATACAGGATATGGAATACGGGATAACCTTTGGGGGGTCTGTACACTGGTTAGAGAAAGCTCTACCTAGGTACCTTGGTAGTTGGGTAAGGTACTGTAGGTGTAGGTATACTTGGGGTTTTTCTATGGATTTTAATGGATTCGTTTTTTCTCAATCAATTTTTGTTATCCGACAGTCCCAGTGACAAATGGAGTTATATCTTGGCAGTGATTCTGTTCGTGACGGATCACCTTCTGCTTAGAGAATGTGCATTGTCTTTGTCCACAAAAAAGGGGTCGGGACGGGCCGAGAGAAGGCCTTGATAACCCAGAAGTCCGCACGAACAATAGCAGAACCGAGGGATTCCGGGTACTGAACAAAGAAGCTGTTGACATTCCCAGTACTTTGTTCTTGGAGAGACTTTAAACACCTTGTTCTTGTAGAGATTCCAAGCGTTTCGTCGCTGTAAAGATCCCAAGCAACTTATCCTTGTAGAATTTACGGTACAGAAGCTTAACACTGCTGTCAACAACTCTTCTGCCATGACAATCTCCATGTTCACGATATCCTGTAGAATATAAAAAAGCCCATTCATCACGTCAAGATGCATTTCTTACCCACACACACACACACACAAGGGACACAAACTAACAACCAAACACCCAGACACCCCTCAGAAAGACAAGAAAGACACTAACCATGTGCAAAGGCGAGCAAGTCTACTTTTACTGTCCCCGCTCTGTCGCCGGGGACGTCAACTGTCCCTACTATCAGTTCTTCGGAAACCCCCCTTTCACCTACTACATGGTTCTTACTCGGGAGACCGAGTGGGAATGCTGCGGCCATTGCGGCAGCGTGTGTATGGAGTGTGTGAATATCGAGTTGCGCGGTCGCGTCATGGATACCGTCGAGTGTGATCCGTGCTTGGCCCGTATCCAGGCTGAGGCTGAGCAGCAGGCTCAGGCTCACGCTCAGGCTCAGCATCAACCTCATCAAGCAGATGAGGATTCGGATGCGGACGCGGAAGGAGAAGATGAACAACCCGGAGAACTGCACCAGTTTCAGGGATACGAAGAAGAAGAAGAAGAAGCTCCCGCAGAACCTGCCCAGAACTCTGACCAGGACTCTGCACAAGACCAGGTCCCTCTGGTGGATCCCTCCTTTGATATTGATGAATTTCTTGGTCTTCACCAACACTAAACTTTTTTTTTTCCTTTTTCTCTCTCATACTCCTTTTCACTAGGAACAGGAGTTGAAGCCCTCAATCGGGCTGAGACTTTACACTGATATAGGCACTACAGGTACTATACATGCAGGTAAGTTTGTGTCTTGGTAAGTAACGTAACATGGGATAGCCGCCCCAATGAATAACAAATATCTCTAACATTTCTCTCTCCCCACGACACATGTGAGTTTAATAAATACCCCAAGATCAATAGACAGGCCTTGTTCATCTTCTCTGAGGTGATTTGACATGTGCTGTGAACAAGTATTACACCCCTAAACAAGCACGTGTGTGACGGGACCAAGTCGCGAGTATCACATATCCCCCCTTACAGCCACAGCAGTGGCAATGATAAGGTACTCTAATGCGCTAGTCCACGTCCCGCTCGAACAAATTTTATCAATAAAAAAAGTACCGGTTTGACTATCTCCCCCCTCTAAAGACCCAGATCCAAACACACCCACCATCCATCCCTTTAGTTTGACCCAGAAGAGACCACTCCAGCCCTGCCTGGCCCCACTACCACCAAGCCCGAGCTATTGCTGTACCCCGTCCCCCTCGGAATACACCTTACCGGCGCCCACTCCCTTTCTGGCATGGCATAGCAATCCAACCCCAACATGACCTCAGCCTGTCCACTGACTATTTCTCCTCCTTCACACTCCCATGTCTGATTCACAGTAAAGATTTGCGTTTTCGTATCAAACGCCACCTCTACCCCCTTTATATCCGCATCCTTCCAAACCCAACCTGTCTTGCCTCCTCTCCCCACCATAGAAACAAACCCCCCAACCTCACAACCGTAAATCTTCCCGGTCTCGTTCTCAGGATACGTCATCCTCTGCCCGCTTGTTCGTAGAACCAACCCCGTAGAATTATACCCCGAAGTATCATCAGTGCCAATAACACAGTCGATTCTCGACCCATCGGCGAGATTGCGAAGTTCCACGCCGACGCCGGCAGACCAGTGGGTAAGAGATTTCGGCCAAGGCCCGGGAGGGCTATAGGTCAAAGAGAGGATCTGCCAAGTCGGGGAGGAGGTGACACAGTTTGGAGAGGAACTAACTGGAGTGGGAGTGGGGGTGGTGATGGAACTAAGTTCGGAGGCGGCGCCATGGAGGAAAACGCTTCCTTCGACCGGGGAGTATCCAGGATTGCCAGGAGTAATGTTGGAATAGCATGTCGGGGGCTCGCCTTCTTTGCCGCCCTGGCAGGTGGAGTTGAGCGCGAGGGAGGCGGTGCCGGTGAAGATAGAGCTGCACGTACGAGAACCGAATGTTAGTCTGGTGCTGTTTTGGGAAGACAAGAGGTGGGCTGGAATTTAACGGAAGAGGGGGGGGGTTACAATTGTCCAGTCTCCTCCCGACAGAACCATGTCTGCACAATGGACAGTTCGTGTGTCTGCGTGTTGTATGTGACCGACGCGGTGGGTGCACGCTGAGACGAATTGGTAGGGCTGTAATCCCGTCGCGGGATCCAAAATGTCTCACAGCCACCGGCACGGTTGGTCAAAGTTTGGGGACCGGTGGGAGCGGCGGCTGTGGCATTGGCGCGGAGGCCGCATAGAGTACGTGACCCATCGGCAAGGTTCTGCGCGTCAATCCAGAGGTATGCTTGTTGCGCGTCGGGATGGCCCACCACGATGGGTCGGAATTGGTAGTCTAATAGCTCCCATCCCCAAGGTCCAACGTGTCCTCGGGAGGATTCTGAACAGCTGGGCCAATCGGGGCCTGGAGCCTGCGCGGTGGAGAGCTGCGCGAGGAGGCTCAGGGTAGTTAGCCCGAGGGAGAGGAGTTTGACGACCATTGTGGACGGAGCCGGTCGGTCAGCTTGGACGATGACGTCTTACAGCAGTGAGATAACCTGCCAAAGCACCAGGGTCCAGTGGCGGGGTCGTTGTGGTCATGGAGTCACGGAGTTGAGGGGACGGGGCATGGCATAGACACGAAAAATGGAGAGCCAAGACAAGTTAGTAGTTTTGCTATAAGTCGATTAATTAACGGGACGGACACCACGGAGCCGGACCGACTGCATTGCGGTAGACATCGCTCACATACCGGTAGAGTACAGCCCGACTTCCAAGCCCTGCGCGGGACCTCGTCCCCGTCATTCAGCCGTTCGGCTCGCCATTTACCCAGAATCCCACCGCTGCGCAGCCCGATGACCATCAAAGAACCTGCCCTATGGCAGATGAACGTCGGAGATGCATCCTCCTTGCGCCGAGGTAGGTGCCAAGGCTGTTACTCACAATCCAATCGCACTTGGTATTGGTACACACGCCTGATCAAATCCCGAATAGCTTCAACAACGCCAACACCGCCCAACATCCCCCCAGTGTAGCGCACGAGTCCATCACGATTACCATATCGGAGATCGCGTCGTTATAGTCGTCAAGCAATGGGACCTTCCGCTCTTTTGCCCAAAACGACCTGAGGTAGTCGGAAGTCCGCAGCTCGGCGACAGCGAGGGTGCAGACCCAGAGGAATTCCAACATCACAAACTCCTTGGAGCTGCGCAGGGCATACCAAAGACTGCTGGCTAGGGAGACTAGGGTCTGTAGTAATTTGTCAGAATAGTTCTGTTGTTTTCCAAGTCCACCTGGTTGAGCTCAATGTCAGTGCACAGAAAACGTACCATACCAAACCCGGCGGCGACGGTGTATCGCGTCTGCCAGAGCCGGTCTTCTGCAATTTTGCTCCATTTTGCGGCTTTCTCGGCTTTGCTCTCGTATTTCCGGAGTTTGGGGATGGATTGCGCGGAATGATAGAGCGTGGAGCTGCTGAAGATGGCGATGCCAAGAGAGATGGCGACATGGAGGAGTGACATTTTGAGGATTGACTCTAGGTTTTGAAAGTGTTCTAGGTGGATACGAAGTTTCGGTGGAAGAGATAGAATATTTCTTTTTTGGTGGCGATGGAGATGGATGTTAAGGTCTGGTGTTGGGATGTCAAGGTCTGGTGCTCGGTGTTCGGTTGCGTTGTCGACATGTGGTTGAATAATGGAAGGGGCGGTGACGTCATCGGCTTGAATTCAGTCTCGAGGTTCCGTACGTCGCAAAATACACACGGCAGGAAGGACTGCATTCTACAAAAGGAAAGAAGTAATATAGTTCGAATGAAGCTGGTGACTGCCGTGGTGTTAAACCTGCAACAGAAAGCAGGATAGCTTACCTGACCGAAATGTGCAGGGACGTTGGCGGATTACCTGTCCATTCACGAAGAAAATAAGAGTAGGAAAAGGAACAACCAAAAAAAATGGCAGTATTCGGGTACCGGGAATCGAACTCCGGGTCTCCTGGCCCACGCTGGAAAAGGCAAACGCTAGGAAATGCAAACGCTGAAAATCAAGGGCCAGGTATGCTAACCGCTGCACCATACCCGATTGCGGTTTTTGCCAATTTATGATGTATGGGGTAAGTGGTTCTAGTATATCTAGGGGGAATTGTGGCTTGGTAGCCAAGTCAAGGAAGGGTCATGGGATAAGGCTGTGGGGTTGTTGGCGCATGGCGTGAAGTTTAACTAGACACTCTTGGACGGAGGTTGGATTTTGACCGCAGTGATCAGACAGCAGTCACAGGCATGAAAACGTATTGTGTGGTGGACCTGTGGTGCTCAGTAGTGGTCGATACTCCCGTCTGCAGCGGCGTGGTTGGCTCACGAGGCCCAAATTAGAATCTCTTTGACTCGGTGATCAGAATGGTGTAGCTTCGTGCTCAAGCAAGATACCGGTGAATCCATTCGGTGACATCACTCCTCCTGAGTCCCAAAGCTCCGTCATGCCCTCGTTGTTAACAGATTCGTGAAGAATTAGGCTTCCCCTGGACCTAAGGCGTGGTCGAGGAGAAGGTGTACGGGCCGGTTCAACAAAATGAGGCGGCCGTGGAGGCATGTCACACCAAGACCGTATTATCTTGCTCGAGAATATTCTGAAATGGAGACTTGATGGATGACCGCGCTGTCCGCTGTCCTACGCAATATGATGCAAATCATCGATAAATTCACCTCTGAACTGCCGAGGCCGAGAACTAGGTCAAATGGGGCAGGAAATGCCATTGTTTGTCGTGGAGATACTCCCCCACACTTCTCGAAGATCATTGGGCATCCCGAGGGTTCTGAACACCTGGCTCTCGTTCGACGGTCGGTGGGCTAAGCTACCGCCTCTTGAACCTAGGCAGCCAGACTGCTTTCGGTGTGTCGATGCTGTGACCGGTGAAGACGATAGGGCGGTATCATGTGGTATGTCTGAGAACCATGCATCCCAGCTAGCTGAATTCTTTCGGTCGCTAAACTCGCAACTTTGGAGAGCGAAGACAGGGGAGCAGGGTGGCCTTCGGTATCCAAGGATGAAGAACTTGAAGCGGGCGAGGCTACAAGTCGGTATCGCTCTTTATCAGGAGTGAGAATTTGCGGGCGGTGTTTTTGCGGCTGTGTTCGCCGTGACCGATCATCATTTTCGTCGCCGGTAAAGAGCGGGTGTAGCCGAGCGTAAGCATCGCAGGGACCCCTTCGCCGTTCCGGTAATCTGGGGGTTTCATCGCGGAATCCGCTAGCCAGAAAAGAGCCAACAGCTGACTGACTCCCCGCAGGTTGAATTTCTGCACGCAAGAGGCATGTGAGGATTGGGGTCGGGACACGTTGATAAAGGCGGAGATGGGATGGATTCGAATCGCAATGGTGGTCAGCGATGCCTGTCCGAGTGGATCTGCCCGTGCCTGGGTTGCACTAGCCAGCTTGATCACCGACATCCATTTTTTTGAGAGGGATCGGCAGACCTCGTTATAGCGATGCGTGGACTCGGATCCCAGACATGCGCAAAGGCCACTTGGGAACTGCTGGGCTGCGAATAGCAAACGGCTTTTACACTGAGACTTTGCGCGCGCCGCTGGTGGTGACATGCTTCGGGGTTCCTCCGAACACACCTTCCTCATCTGCCGCAAGCGCCTGGTCTTGGCACCTTGGCGATCCCGCCATTTCGCCGTCCGACCAACCAGTACCTCACATCTCCCGAAGAGTGGGGCGACAGATCTGAACTTGGCCAGTGCTTGGAAATCTTGTTTGCCCTCGGCGTTGCTTGTCAGAACAGCGCCCGTCAAAACATCCGCTCTTTTGTGACCGAATTCCATGCTTGGCTGGGGCGGCTGTGTTCTGGAACGCGGTCGATAGTCTTGGTGACCCCCCGCTCTCGTTCTTATCGACCTTCTGCTTGGGGGTCGATCGCCTCTCGTCACGTTGCAGAATTGGCCAATGGTCGCAGCAGTTGTGGTTGGTCGCACCCAATTTTGCCTGGAGTGCCATCCACACTGCGATGGCGCCAGCCGCTCAACGGGCAAGCAAGCCGGCAGGTTTGCGGCGGTTGGGCAGCCATCCATCATATTCGTCCGCTTTATCAATGGAATATCACTGGATGCGAGGCAGAACCAGGTTGCTTGTGCCTCTTGTTGCCGCATCCTGCATTGCTGGCCTCAAATTCCCCCGAGACATGGGCCCCCAGGCAGCATGCGCTGGTTGCTTATTCCCCGCAACCAATGTCTAGCACATGCAGCGCCCCGTTGGACCGTCGCAGCACAGCCGTTTTGGCACACCGAGCCTGATTAACATCCAGCACCTCGATATTACAAAGTATCATCCCTGTCACTCGGTGATCCCGCACCACTTACTTGAACTGCAGGCCGCCTCTTCTTTTGTTTCTTTTGTTCCGTTTCATTGCCCATTGATCTCAACAAGGCCTCACTGGCGCGGCGAGACCTCAGAACCGCAACCATGGCGATATTTTCGTTTTCCCGCGATCCCAACTCGAGCGACACCAGCAAAAATGAGAAAGCGGCTGGTTCACCACCTTCGCCAGGGGATGCGGGTGGCGAGGGGTACACGAGCGAGGAGGGTGCGGTCGAGGTTGAAGATGACCTCCATCGTGGCATGAAGCCGCGCCAGTTGAGTGGGTTTGCACCGAACACTCGTCATAACCTCGAGTGTCGCTAATATGGACCTCTCCGGCAGATATGATGGCAATCGCGGGCGCCATCGGCACGGGTCTTATCGTCGGCACCGGCACTTCGCTGAGGCTCGGGCCGGGTTCCCTCTTTATCGGCTACCTTCTCATGGGATTTACGGTATACGTCGTCATGGTCGCCCTCGGCGAAATGGGTGCATGGCTTCCACACAAAAAGAGCTTCTCGGGATACGCCACTCGCTTCGTTGATCCTGCCATGGGCTTTGCAACGGGCTGGAATTACTTCTTCAAATACGTCATCGTGCTACCGAACAATTTGACCGTGACAGGCCTTCTGCTGCAGAAATGGAGACCGGATATCAATGTTTCGGTTTGGATCGTTGTCTTTGGCGTTGCTATCATTTTGCTGAATGTGTGTCACCCCCGTCTCTGCCTCGTATATTGGTCCTCATAGCTGACTCTCCTTGTCCAGTTGATCCACGTGTCGTTCTTCGGGGAGGCCGAGTTCTGGATGTCGTTGGCCAAGGCACTCGTCATCCTGATGCTCATCTTGATGTGCTTCATCATCTCGCTGGGTGGAAGCCCCACGGGTGTTCGAACCGGCTTTCACTACTGGAACGATCCAGGCGCATTCGGACCGTATAACGTTACGTTGTCGAACCCGAAACGCGTCTTTGTCGTTGACGGCGACACCGGCCGCTTCCTCGGTGTTTGGGCCTGCATTGTCCAAGCTACGTTCGCTTACCTCGGCACTGAGCTGGTCGGTGTTGCGTTTGGCGAGACGCCCAACCCCCGCAAGAACGTCCCTCGCGCCGTCAACCAGACCCTCCTCCGTATCGTTTTCTTTTACATCGCTGGTGTCTTGGTTCTCGGCATGGCTGTTCCTTACAACGATGAGCTGCTCGCCACTGCTTCTTCGCTCCGAACTTCTGGACGTATGTTATTCCACTCTCTCGCGGCTTCCCTCGCTAACAGTTCCTAGTTGCATCTCCCTTCGTTGTCGCTGCGCAAAAAGCCAAGATCAACCACCTCGACGACGCCGTCAACGGCTTGCTGATGATTTTTACGGTCAGCGCTGCCAACTCGGATATTTACCTCGCCTCCCGCACATGCTGGGCACTTGCGAAGGACGGCCAAGCACCCGCCATTTTCCACCGAACCAACCGACGCGGCGTTCCCATCCCGGCCGTTGCGCTATCATCCATCTTCTGTGCCCTCGGATTCATGAACGCGACGAAGGACGCGGAGACCGTCTTCAAGTACTTTGTCGCGCTCGTCACTGTCTTTGGCGCTCTCAACTGGATCGCCGTCCTGGTTAGCTACCTCTCCATGATTCGGGGTATGAAGGCCCAGGGCATCTCTCGCGACATTATGCCATATAAGAACCCGCTCTTGCCACATGGCGCGTGGTTTGCGCTTTTCATCACAGTTCTTGTCATTATTTTTAGCGGATACAACGCATTTATTCCTTATTTCCAGGTGGACAAATTCATGACCAGCTATATCGGGTTGGTCGTTTACGTGGGCAACATTATTTGGTGGAAATTTTACAAGAAGACAAAGATGGTGAAGCCAGAGGAGATGGATTTGGCCACAGGCAGGAGGGATTAAGCGGATGGGCTGGGATGGATTGGTTGGCGTTTGGTATTTTCTGGTATTTGTTGGCGGTAAGGGAGTCGATCGTTATATATAAATGTTATGATGATGTCTGATGATATCTGGTATCGGCAGTAGGTCGGGTTGAATAATGAGACGAGACTACGAGTTACTATCTTTGTCATACTGCTTTTCTGTGAGGCAGCCAACAAATGCATCCACGTTCGACGGCCTGACGCTGGGGCCGGTCTCGCTACTGCACACTCGTCCAACAAGGACGCTTCGGGCAGAGCGCCAAACAAGTTCGCTGAAACCGTACTTTAACATAGCCCGCACAGTGAACGAGAAGTCCAACGAACTGAGGGAAGGTGCTGCTGGGTCATTCGGCCCATGGGACCCACCAACAGTTGGTTCTCGTCGGGCAGAGCGGTCCAATTCTTTTGAAACACATTCACTCTCACGAGTCACCAGTGCTTTTCGATGCGGCATTGCAATGAAAACTGCTTAGATGTTGACTTTGCATCTCATTATCCAATGCCGCCTCCGGGCGTACCAGCCCAGAGACTTGCCACCTACTAAGCAGACCCATCCAAAGTCGGCATGATGATGTCCATTCCCCAGGCCCGAAGCACCCCGGACCCTCGAAACAAGGAACACGACAACAGGGGTGCAAACAGTCACTGGTCCCCCAAACAAAGATAGAAATGCGCCACTTCGACATCTTTCAGGCATGGGCCCAAGGACGACAGCTCAGGTGAAGCACCATTCCCCGGCATATAAGGGCGCCATGATCCCCCAGCTGCCGTTGATTCTCCAAGCTCGCACTCGCACCCTTGGGAAGACTCCGGTTCACTGCCAGGTATCTTTGCCGACGCCAAGTACTACTTCCTCGCACCGACGCATCCTTCCCGCCCTCTGGGCGTCGAATTGTTAGGAAATACCGCAGCGAGGTTTCACCTTGGCCTTCAGCCTCCCCCGGACCGGCCACATTCTTGCCGCCAAGCTACCACTATCAAGGATGGGCTCCCTCGTGTGAGCATCACTATGTAGCTCCGTACGCTGGCGGGGCTGTCTCTAACTCTGCAAAGTCAAGGGCTGGGGTCATTGACTCTCCAACCAGGCCAGGGACGCCAAGCTCCGTTCCTGCGATTCCCACATGAGCTCCTCAATCGAATTTGTCTTGAGATCCAAGATCAACCCTTCAGCGAGAAGACGTTGGCTTGTCTCGCTCGCACCTGCAAGAGGCTCTACGGAGTAGCAAATATCTTTCTCTATAGCAAGATTGGAATAATCGATGAACGGGAAGTTCGCAACGAACATGGCCCAGCCGCGTTCCTCCACGGGTCTCCCCTTGACAGCACCAGGCTATTGCGGACACTGCTACAAAGACCAGATCTCGCTTCCCTTGTCAAAATCGTGGACTTTGGGTCTTTTTTTGAGATCAACCCAGACCAGGGCATGATAGGTGGATTCCCTATCGGCTCCTATGGCCAGCTTGATACTCTGGAGCTCCGCCGAAACCATCTTCGTGCCATGAAACCAATCAACCCAGCCCAACAAGCCGGCCCAACCGATCCTCCGGATTTCACCATTGCGCTACTCCTTCGCTTGATGCACAACGTTTCTCACGTATCACTGTATGTGAACGAGACGTGGGACTTGGATATATTGCCACCTCCGGACAGCGATCCCGATCCCGAGTGGCGGAACATGCAGGGTCTTTACATAGCCAGCAGGCCTTGCACTCACGATAATTTCCGGCCTCCGTCAGGCTTCGGACTCCAGCGTGCGCTTCGGCTGCTTTCTCTCATGCCTAAACTCCAACGGCTTACCTTGCACTATTTTCATTACAATCCACTCGGGGGCCAGATCGAATTTGGGAATCTCAGATATCTCTCGATTTTGCGGTGCGACCTGACAAAGGCCGACTTGTTTAAACTTGCAAAGAGCTGTGATAAGTTGGTCGAGTTTGCCCATAGCGACACACTCTACGATCCCTGGGATGTCTCTTTCTCACTCTGGGAGGCTCTCGAGGCGGTCCGTCCATCTGCATCCTCTCTCCGGAAACTAGTGCTTTTGGATCGATTCAGAGTTGGCGAGTGGCTTGATGTTCTACCTAAGCTCCGGAATGATGAGTTTCTCGCCCTCAAAGAGTTGATAGTCTTTCAGCCCAATGATCACCCATTGTACGATGATTATCCCCTCGTGGCCTTGGTTAAGAAATTTCCAAATTTAGAACACCTCACCATTTCGGATATTGGTCGGGCCCGCCCGGACGTCCTCACCTCCCTTGCCGAAAGCGCAAAAGCCGGCGCTTTTCCATGTCTGCAAACCATTCGCTTGACCGGATTCTTTCTCGAACACGCCCCGGACAACCTCACGTACGAAAGCCAGCATTTTCTGGATACCTGGTTAAACTTTGTTACGATTTTCCACTACATCGGTCGCTTCGACAGGATTTTTTCAGAGTATGGTATCCGGTTCATGACTAGGCCTCGGCTTAAAGAGGGCATACGCATGGTGCCCATCAGTAATGCGGAAGAATCTGATCACGCGTATCTCTCGGATCCCAGAAAGCCCGACCCGGTACCGCGCATTATTGAAGAGGTAGAGGCGCGTTTGGGCGTACGCTTGGGACCGGAACATAACTTTAAACGAGAGAGACCGCTACGCATCGCCGAAGACGGGGACGCATGGACTTGGGTGATGCCGCCGACTTTGGAGTCTGACTGAGAGTTGGTGAATAGAAAATGGGGGGGATTTAGGGCACACTTGAAGAGATCATCTAGTGGGGGTTTGGGGGGGGGATCAAGTTTCTTGCCATTGAAGACATGATGCAAGCTGCGGTTGATTTTGGGACTAGATGTAGAGCAGGGCGGACTGGAAGCAACTAGAGTGATTATTTTTATTTTATTTAGATTTTGAGGCAATCCCGTTCCTACACACTTTTCCCTGCAACAGGATGTAGTTGATGGCTGTTTTGTGCGACGTTCCGGATCGGGGAAGCACTGCGAGGCGGAGACGGCATGTCGGCATAGGTATCGGCGTTAGTGTTGGAGGATGGAAGATGGGGGTACCACACCCGGAAAGGCAGGCATGGCTTTATGAGCCGATATTAACTGCTCATCATGCGACATTCCTGCCATGAGCGCTCTGGTCTTGACAAACTCGCGCATTTCTCAACGCCTGTTATGTGTTTAACGAGGCACACTGTTTGACGAAGCCAGGAAGTTCTTCCATGTCGCAGGGAAGCTTGCGGGCGTTGAAGCTGCCTGGCTCCAGATCTTATTTTTAGATTCTGGTCTCTACCTAGCGAACTCTACCTAGGTGCCCTAGGTAACGTAAGGCATCATATGCCCTCTAGTCGATGATGTTTTATGTTCATGTTCAGCTCTTTGATCAGTGAGCGGCTAACTGAGATAGTACATCTCCAGGAGGAGAGAAAGAAAGTACCTTAGTTGACATCAAATTATGTTGGCATTGAAGCCCTGATCGGGTTCAGCTTCCAGTCTTATCTCCCGACAAGTCTCAACTGCACCCCCTCCACTGACGCCCACATAATAAAAGGTAGCCTCCCTCGTAACATGAGAACTGTCAACCTAACCCTCTTTTGTTTTCTCTCCGTCTTCAGTGGCATATCCAAAGGCAAACATGAATCTTCATGGGGACCTTACTATCGTGGATTTGCTTGCGCAATTCGTTGTGCGCATCCTGCCAGAGTTAGGTGTCAATTTGACGACTCCAAAAAAAAAAAAAAAATGATCCCAGGCAATTCGCGATGCTCACTGAGCAAACACCAAAGGAAAAAAAAAAAGTAAGGAAATGACTTGCTGAGCTGTGAATCAACTCAGGGCAGCCATGTAACCCTCACAAGGATTGAAGTGTGGTGGGTTCTACAAATCTCGAGATGCCCTCACCCCCAAAGAAAAGGAGGCCTTAAAAAAAAAGTAAGGACACAGAAACCAGGAAAGTTCCCAAAGGGGACCTACAGAGCCACATGTAGAGCGAATAGTCACCTCACCAATTGGGTTCCACCCTTAAACTCGAGTTAGATCAAAAAAAGTACTCTCCAAGCGGGTTCCTTGCCCGGCCAAAGTGAAAACTTATTCATGACCAACAGTAAAATCGAACCTGGCCCGCTGTAATAAGAGAAGAGATTAACCCCCCCCTTCCAGGTCATGAACCTACCAGCTAGACTATGTGTCCTTTTCTTGGAATGGGGATTGGAAGAACTGGTTTTTATACCGTGGGGTTGCCTGTGGGTGGGGCGGGAATTGCTGTGAATCTGTAGAGCTGGGATGAAATTTGGACATGGCCTGCTGGCGGGGACCCAGGTCCGGTACTTGGGACGTGCCTCGTTGACTGAAAGAATTGTCAAGGCCGAATTCAGGAAAGTATGGCCGAGACAGGAACTCCCATCCTCCCAGTCGAGGCCACAAATTCAAGGCAGTCCAGCCCGGATCCCTTTGTAGTCTGGTCCCCGACAGTATCACAATTTCCAGCAACTTCCCGACCTGACCAGTCTGGATCTAGCATCCAGTCTCGGTGCCTTGGGAAGTAAATTTTCGGAGTACAAAAAAAAGCCTTGTCCCAGACTCGGCCGGAGCTTGAAACTTTTCTGACCACAACCAGCAAAATGTCTTTGCCAACGAACAGGCTTCCCTTCCCCTCTACCAAGGAGATGGAGGAGGAGATGGACAGAGACATGCCTGACTGGAGACTGCGTGGGTTTTATTTCTTCAGCAACAAGTTTGATCTGAGTCGAGCTGACTTTCGACAGTCGCAGAATTCACCTACGGCGTGACGCCACCGCCCGTGTCTGGAAACAATTTGGCTTGGGTTAACTCCATTTTCTTTCAAGATTTTTGTTCTATCGCTGACCTGTTTTGCTTCTAGCAGCAACTAGACACAGCTTGTCTTGACATGTCCCTTGGTGTCCTGAAACCCTCGGTCCCCGTCCCCGTCTTGACCCCTACCGGCTGGCAGCCCCCCACCACGACCACAGCCGATGTAGCAATCACGGCAGTTACCGCAGAAGCAACCACAGCAGCAGCAACTACAACAGCAACAACGGCAAAAACAAGCACTGTCAACCGCGTACCCATTTCCAGTGTAGGGTCTGTCTCGGCTGGGACGCCACCCATCCCGTTGCCCGGCGTCGTCAAATCGCATGCCCCTCCCTCCTCCGACGGGTCGCTCCCCAGGAAATATACCACAGGACCATGGAGTGACCAAGAGGTTGCGCTTTTGAACGAACTTGTCGAGGCGGGCTGGTCGTCTCGGCGGATGTCGGTAAGTGTCCGTCTCTCCTATGTATCTTCGAGATGGGCAGGGCAGGGCAGGGCAGGGCATCTACGGCTTCCACTGGTCCACCCTCTCCTCGGGATGGGCGCCTCATCTAAACGACTCGCCTCCTCCTGCCCAAGTACCACAGCCATATGACTCCCCTGGCTACAGTTTTACGGACGTGTATCGTACGTCTCAGATTGTAGAGCTACCAGAGACACCTCAGGTAGTCCCTGAGACGCCACCAATCCTGGCCCGGTCCGCTGGTCCAGTGATGTGGCTGGCTGGCTGGTCCACTGGCTGGCCAGCTCAGGCCCAGTCGCCGCCCCTGCCAAATCTTTCCTGGCCCTGTTTCTGTTCCTTTTCCGCAGCCTTGGTACTTCGGGTTTGATGTCGATAATATTTTGACCAAGAAGGACGAACGGAAAAGGTCGCTAATATAATTGTCAAAATAAAAAATATAGGACGAGGGATTAATCAAACGGTCAAGAATCAGCATCCAATCCAAAGTGTCCAAAATCAGGTCTTCAAGCTCGAGACAGGGGGTGAAGAAATCACGTAGTAGCTCAAAATCAGGCTCTACTGTCCCGGGATATCATGGTCGAAATAGTGGTGGTGGATCTGATGTTGGACTGGGAATGGGGTTAGACATGGGAAATGCAGAAGGGGTTGGAGCTATCGGAGAAGTTGAGAGAGAGGGAGGTGAGATGGTTGACTGAAATCTCGTGGAAAGATGGGAGGGTACAGTAGGACAGAAAGGGAAGAGGGAAAGGGATGATTGCGTCATGTCCTGGTACAGTCTCTAGATTACCATCGAGGAATGATAAAGAGGAGCTAAGTTCTGGGAAATTAAAACATGGAAAAGAGGAGCCTGGCTCTGAAAAGTCAAGGGGTGGGCGCGGATCCTGGAATCTGGATCGTGCCAACACTAAGAAGAGAAAACGGCAAGCAAAGGCTGGCAAGAATACCTAGCTAAGGTAACTTACTTGTGCCTGGGACAAGCTCTACGGGGTCAACTCACGACTCATTCCGGCCTGTGAAATGCTCCTATTGAGTCACAGGCGCCCCGCAGTTCAACGGTACCCATGACATCCTTGCCTAGGTACATACGCCAGCCTCTTTGCTGCCCGGTCCGGCTCGAAAACGAAAATCTCCCCTTTTCCGGAGATTTTTAACACGCCTCTTTCATCTCCCGTAACAGCTTTCGCCGGCGGGTCTGTTGCTCTTTTGTATTCCCCGACCTGGATCTGTCGTTCTGGTTTGTTTGTAACTTGATATGAACAGCCCCAATGATGTATACACGAGCCACACGTAGCTACAAGAACATGAGATGGCTTCATGTCGTCACCAGGTACTAGCTAAACTCACCAGTCTGATTGTGAGATCTGGGGCAGCCTCGGCGTCATTGTCGTCGCTGGCGTTGATAGACAGCGAAGTATGGGTACCTATCTCACCGAGTCAAGAGGCAGGGTTCGCAAGGACAGGTCCAAACTGGGATGAGTTTTCTGGGGGTATGCTTTAGACGACGATAAGTTTATTGAATCTATATCAAGGGACGACGACATCGTGATCTATAAATGGTTAGTATTTTACAATTCTGGACAAGCTTAAGTCAAGCAACATCTGAGGTAACTGGGTGAAGTACAGACGCTGTATCAGGAGCCGACAAACCTGTCAGAGTGCAAACATGGCCTAGCCTGGACTAGACAGATCTTGAGACCTTGTCTTGTTGAGACTTGACTGGGAACGACTATTGGCCTTTTCCTAGTCTCTCTTTGGTCTCTAACATGTTCTGTACATCTGAACATCTGGACATGGTTGTGATTGGGAGTTTCAACAAGGTGATGCATTTTGTTTTTCTAGATTAGAGATACCACGCTGACTACCTAGGTACCTACCTATTCTACACATCAGCTCGCAGTCACATTAATCTCATTCTGTATTAATCCCTAGGCTCATCCAGTTTAGTTTAGTTTAGTTTAGTTTACAGTTCATATCTGCTTCAGGTGAAAATCCTTCCCCTCCGACCTGACCAGCCGAAAACGCATACCCTTAACCCGCTCTGTAACGACCGTAAGCCCCCCCAGCCCCAGCCCCGTGTCATTTTTCCCCAGCCAGCTTTCTACATGGACCGGCGTCATGAGCAGTGCGGCGGTAACATCATGGACCGGTTTTCTCTCGCAATAGTTCTCCGCTATGCGTACCCCGCCAATGGCCGCAAGCATTACCAGGTTTAGCATCAACCAGAGGATTATCCGTAATGTTGATACGGACGCCTGAATGCGAGGTTCGTACGGTCGCGCGGTAAGGACCTCGGTGACATTTCCGCCCGCCGCAGAATCCAACACGTCCCACGCCGCCGTGAAGGATTGTTTAATCAGCGTGCGGGCGTATCCGTCGAGCGAATTCCAGGTTGGCATGCCCGTTGTGTTGGTCAGTGACACCATGGTCATGACGTCGGGCATCATAAACAGCGCTTCTTGTACCCATTGGCCCTCGCGTAATGTCTCGCCGCTACAGTCGCCGTCGACGACGCGGTTGCTGATATATCGCGCCTCGGCTACGCTAGCGAGACCGACAGTGAGGTTGACACTGCCAATGGCGTAGCAGCTTTCCTGCTTGGTGATGTCGTCTTTAACACTGACGATATGGCCAATTTTGACGCTGGTAATATTGCCAAACGAATTGGGCCGCACCGGTTCACACCCCGTGGCGTTTTGGCGGGAAAGCAGCACGGCAAGTCGAACGACGCCGTCAAACATGATGGGTGTTGCCGGTCTCGGCAGGGAGACCGTGCAGTTCTGTCCCCCACCAGATGATGATGATGATGAGTTTGCAGTGTCTCTGACAGAGAGAGCGCTTGCATCAGGGTTCACAGCGACCTGGTTCTGGGCAGCCAGAACTTTCGTTCCGTCGTTACGGACATTGCCGGAAGTCAAGCTTGCATTGTAAGCGGCGGTTCGTCCCGGTATATCCACACAACTCCGATTCACCTTGGGGATCTTCCAGGCACCGGTGGGATGATACAGCACGGCATTTCCGGTTTGAAAATACCGAAATACATCGTCGCCAAAGGAGCTGACGGTCGGCCCGGAAGGGAGCGGGGTGCTGGAATCCTGCGCGTCCCATACAATCGAGTGGATTTTGACCATGGGAAAGGTCACGTTGAGGAGTTTCGATCCTGCCGGAAGACCCTTGTCGTCGACCATGTGGCGACACGTGCCGCCCTTCATGCCCGCCGCGCGATCGGTATCGTTGGCAGCGCCCCAGGTCATGCTTGCGTATCCGGAGGCTCGTCGGGCGAACCACTCGCGCAATCGTGTGTCGTTGGCATATGACGACCAATCTAGTTCGACTTCTCCACGCACTGCCGACAAGGTACGGACTTCTTCACCCCATAGCTCGGAAAGATTCCAATCCACCGCTCCGGAAAGAATCGGCGCTGAGAATTGCTGCGGAACCGTCAGGAGGAGAAGCACGCCTAGACCCCAGACCCAACGTGCCGGATTTGTAGCTTCATGTTTCTTTTCGTCATTATTATCATCATCGTCGTCGTCGTCGTCGTTGTCGTTGTCGTTATCGGTTTTGACTTGTCCCTCTGATCGTCGCGGATACCGAACCGGCCAGAGAATGGCCTTCCAGGTCGCAATCGCCTGAATCTCACCGAGATCGAGCGTGGTTTTCTCCAACAGCATCAAGATACATCTCGCCGAGTTAACCGTGGTGATGCTCGCCGCACAGATGCGGATGAGGGTATTTGCGACGGAAGTGAGCGTGGTGACATCGCTAACACTCAGGCCGTGGCGAAACTTGAATCGGATAGACGAAGAATCGTTGGCAGCGTAGTATCCGTCGAGTTTAAATAGCATGAGCCCCGAGGTCACCAGACAGAGCACCAAATGGCTCCATATAGCCCAGCTGCCGGCAGCGCGTTTCCAGAGGGGGACTTTGTCGGACATTTGGACTTTTGGAGAAACGAGCGAGCGAAGAGGTAGAGAGTTGCATGGTGACAAAGACACTGCATTTCCTGTTTATGGGCACCCGTGTTACTAATGCTCATGTTGTTTTCCCTTTCCCCTCTCCCCCCCTCGCAGCCCACAGCCTGCCCTTGGCCCAAAGCAGCCACACCGCAGCACAACACAGCACAGCACAGTTCTGGGCATCGATGCAGCTTCTCGTGCATGATGGTGGTGCGCCACACCAATCAGGAACCACATCATAGTCAAGCTATCCCCCAATGATAACTCTCAGCTGTTATGAAATAGCGCAACGACGGCAGGCCCGAACTGGGGGCGAAGCTAACCAGACGAACCACAATGCGCAGCAACTTTCCACCCTAAAATTTGTTTCCCGCCGCTTTTACTTTTCGGGGGGTTGAATTTCACACAGCTGTGTATTCGTACCGGAATAGCCAGGAGACGGGGGGCCAGGTGCGGCTGCTGCAGAATTTGTATTTGTGATGGTGTGTCAGTCAGTCGGGGGCCGCGACGGCAGATCACATCCACATCCAACCAACAACCCATGAGCAGCGCATGCAAAAGGACGATGCAGTCAAGAAAAGAGCAAAAATAAAATGCCCACTATCAGAATCGAACTGATGACCTTATCATTATCCTAGTCGTACTAGTGATACGCTATACCACTTAGCCAAGCGGGCTGTGGATTGGTCGATAGTTCTTTTGGCGCTAAAGCCGATTATGTTTTGTTCTGAGGGGGTGGGAATCTGTCAAGCCATTCTGGATGGATCTTGACACTCGCAGAACCCTGAAATCCAGCCGGTTCGTCCATTTTGACCGAGAAGACAGGAAACTAAATGATTATGGACGTCTCGGTTCTTCGGTTCCCCAGCCGAACAAGCCAGTGGATGCTCCCGAACCCTCATGACCCGAGATGGCAAATCAGGACATGGACATTGTCCTCGCTCCTCAGATATACAAGCCATCCCCACCCTTGGCAGTTTTCCGAGTAGGTCATTGACACTTATTTACCCGCCCTGGTCCTGGGCATAGGCTTAAACAGTTTAGACTAACAAAAAATCGAAATGCGCTAGCAGAAAGAATGTTCGGAGAGAGAGAGAGAGAGAGAAAGAAAGAAACCCATCATTCATTACTTAACGTACATGATAAGCGAGTGAGCATTACAAGCGAGTGAGCACTTTCAAAACCCATATATAACCCTAAAATTTTCTAAGTCCTAACTCTATGAAAAATGTATATATAGCCCTAAAAATTTAAGATTGAGTTATTTCTTATATTATAAGTATAGAAAAAATATATTAATATTTTACACTTATAGGGTTAAGGTAAAGTAGAAACTTTATATTTTTCTAACCCTAAATTTTATCTTGCTCTATTCTTACCCTAACCCTATAGCTTTAAAATATTTAAAACAATATTTTTATGCTTATTATTTAGTTAATTACCTAGTTTTAAATTTTTAAAGCTTTAGAAGTAATATTAATGGAGTTAACACTTGGGAATTCTCAGGGTTATATATAGGTTTTAAAAGTGCTCACTCGCTTGTAATGCTCACTCGCTTATCATGTACGTTAACCCCATTCTAACACTCCCCGTGCGCCAGTGCACGTCCACCTCCGACCCGGACGGAACCACAAACCATGACCTCCGACACATAGACTACAACCATGACCTCCGAAACAAAGACTGCAAAGCCAACGAGGCCATGGCAGCAAGTTGCTCGCGAAGCCCAACGCCATCGCGACAGCACTGTTGACGATATCCAGCCGCCCCTCCCAGCTGCTCTACCTCATTCCTTGCCCAAAAATGTCACGGCCATCCCAGACCAGGTCTTATCCCCGAGAGAACTCTACATTACTTCTCTTCCAGTCACGGCTCTGCTTGATGCCCTCGCTGGACGACATGGAGACGGCCGGGGAGGAGAACGACTAAGTGCAGTGGAGGTCACCAACGCAATTTTACGACGAGCCGCATTGGCGCAAAAGCTAGTAAATTGCCTGACCGAATTACTCCCCGAACGAGCTCTAGACCGCGCCCGGTTTCTGGACGAGTATTTTGAACGACATGGCAGACCCGTGGGGCCGTTACATGGACTCCCTGTTTCTGTTAAGGAACATGTTGGGATGAAAGACCTCCGTCTGCATGGTTCGTATGTCGCCATGTGGGATAATGTGGCCGAAGAGAATGCGCGGGTCTTGCAAATCTTGGAAAATGCCGGAGCGGTATTCCATGCTAGGACGACCCAGCCTCAAACGATAATGCATTTGGAAACGAGCTCGAATCTCTATGGAATTACGGAGAATCCGTTCCATCGCGGCCTTTCTGCGGGAGGCAGTTCGGGAGGGGAAGGTGCTCTTATTGGTCTGGGAGGAAGCGTGTTGGGTATAGGTTCGGATGTTGGGGGTAAGTTATCACCAAAATTGACTCTCCCCAAATCGATGCGGTACTAAACCAAAAGAAAAGGCAGCATTCGTTCCCCCGCAGCCAATAATGGCATCTGGGGACTGCGCCCGACGAGTTTCCGTATCCCCACCGACGGATGGTCATGCTGGGCGGCCAATGTTGACGAAATCCCTGGTGCTATCGGCCCCTTGAGCAAAAACCTCGACGGCATTGAAATATTTATGAAAGTGGTCATTGATGCTAAGCCGTGGCTGGTCGAGCCGGCGTTGCTACCTCTTCCGTGGACACCTTATCAAGTCGACAACGCGACGGCGGGGCGCCCGTTGAAAATCGCAATCATGTTCCACGACCAGGTTGTTCTTCCCCATCCCCCCATAACTCGCACTCTCGAGACTATGGCATCACGCCTCAAAGACTTGGCGAATGTTTGCGTCTCCCGCTGGGAACCGTATCAACATCAAAAAGCCTGGTCTATCATCTCCAGTTTGTACTATCCCGATGGTGGAGACGAGGACGCACCGCTGTTGGAACAAGCCGGAGAGCCCATGTTGCCACTGACTCGGTGGATTCGCCAAGGCCCTTGGGTCCGCAAACTTACCGTCGCCGAGTTACAGCACTGGAAAAGGGAGCGAGAGGCCTATCGCAGCGAGTATGCAAGACTGTGGAATGAGGCCGGGGTAGACGCCATTCTATGTCCCGCGGGTCCTGGCCTTGCACCGGCACACGAAACAGCGAGGTATTGGGGATACACCAGCCAGTGGAACCTGCTTGACTACCCGGCCATTGTGTTCCCGGTGGGCATGGCAGACGCGCAGATTGATCGGAAGGAAAGAGCATTGGATCTGATGACCAGCGACGATGAATATAATTGGAAACTCTGTAAGCAAAGCCCACCACCATGAATTACGCGCAGTTTCTGTGGCTATGCTAATCTCAGATGTTATGATGGTTATTCGTAGATGACCCTGAATTGTTCGACAAGATCCCAATATCCCTGCAGCTGGTCTGTCGACGATATGAGGATGAAAAAGTTGTGGGAATCATGAAATACCTCCAAGAGAGGCTGCAGTTTCCTTTAAAGTCTCGTGAGACGTAACTACCTACCTACCTACCTACCTTATTAACATCAGTCTTCCTTTCTTGCTTTTAGTCATTCTTGCTCGCTTTCGCCGTCTCCTCTTTGCCATCGTTTTCTGCAACTCCAACGCGGCTATAAGAAACAGAGCCATGCCGCCTAACGCCCCCCGTAGCCTGCCGAGAATATTGATCCATCGTCTGTAAACCGGTTCCAGGACCTTTGAATACATGCCGCTGTCGGAAGTGCCAAGCCAAGACGATGTAGGCCATAATAGCCAAGGTGACGAGGCTGGGACATGGTCAGTCCACATGTTAGATCTGTCCAAGGAAATGAGATGAGATGACCTCTTACCTAACCCAATTCATATTCGCAGCCGTAATTGGTCGATGAATAGGAAAACAGGCCACGATGTCGAGAAAACAAACCCAAATGCAGCTCACCACATTGATGGGCAGTCCCCATCTCCCGAGCTGGAAATGTCGTGTCGGCGGAAGAGCACGGGACCGGCCCCGCCAAGCGACAATGCCTTGGGGGATAACGTATGAAGTCATCATGAAGACGATGCTTGCGTTGACCATGGATGTGAAGATGGTTGTGGATCTGAGGAAGAGCAATCCATAGACCTTGCATCATTAAATGGGGAAAAGTCAACAACAAGGACTCACATTGAGAGTTAAGGTGGGTTAGGACCGAAATCAACCGAGAACTTGACTTACCGTAGTGAATATTGCCGTCATATACACCGCGTTGACTGGCATTTTATACCTGGGGTGAATCTCTGCTAGCCATGCCGACATGGGATAACAACTATCGCGGGACGCCGCCCAAATTTGACGACTTGACCCGGTGATGTTGGCGACGGCACATCCAAACAGACATACGGCAAACGCAGCCAACAATAGCGCCGTGGTAAATGCACTTCCCGTGGCTTGGTAGTATATCTCAATCAAACCAATCCCGCTGGGCGGATTTAGCACTCGCTGAACATCAGTGATGGTGTACATGCAGACAACGGCAAAGGGCCATGCTATCCAGACATGTCAAGTGTTAGCCCCATACACTGGGCAGGTGCGCCTGCTGGTGTTTCTAGGGACCGAACCTGTTACAAGCCCGATAATTATCGGATACACCATAACCTTGGGTGCGTTAATAGAAGGACAAGGCATCTCATCGGCGAGATGAGCGCCTGCGTCGGTGCCCATGAATCCATACGTGTTATTCAACAAGGACAGGATGAAGAGGAACCCCTTTCCGTATGAGTGGTTCAAATTTGTCGTGTCTGTGAATACCCAGGTTGTGGATCGATAGTTGGGAGCCGCGCTCGTCAGGAGGGTTACAATGGTGATGACGAGGGTCGAGAATGAAAAATACACTTGACGAAAAATAACCTCAGTGACAAGTGTTCAATTTTTATTGGGAGCTTGAACTTACAAAGATAACGGTTAAGAAGCGGAAGAAAGCGTATGCCCACAATGTTGAGCAGGATGGCCAGCCAGAGAACGGCAACATAGCCAAACCATTGATGCCACGGATGGATCGTGTACCCTTCAACGCAGAGCTGCACTATAGCAAGCGCCATGGTGGCAACAAAGTTGCACACACTAGCAAGACCCAACCACCAACCGCAGGTACTAATACAGGCCGACCTATCAAGCCACAGGAAAAAATAGTTGGGGTGAGAAGAACAAACGTAGGTACCCACCTAGGTACGTACCTAGGTAGGTAAAAGGAGGAGGTAACATTTGGCCCAACTTACAAGTACGATGCAAAAGGCGCCCATTCCGGACTGGCAACTTTGTACGACCAAAGATACTGGGCGCCCGAGCCGGGAAAAGCCGAAGCCAGTTCCGCCATGCCCAGCGACACGACGAGGTTCATGATCGCGGCAATGACCAGGGTCCAGATGGTCCCTGCTGAAGAAGATGTCTCGAGACTAGCCCCGATAGCGCTGCCGAAACCGTTCCAGGTTGCGGTCATGGCGAAGCCAAGGGACACAAGTGACCATACGGAGAACCGAAGCGGCATGGTCGGCGTGCTTCCATGCTCGAGCTCGCCGTTATCGGGGTCGTCCTGTTTCTGTTTCTGCATCGCCGCAAATGGTAATCGCGAGGAATAAGTGGGGGTGGATGTTGGCACCACGAAAGACGGGGAGTCCAAGATTGTTGATTGTTGGTTGCAGGAGGAAAATTTGTCATGGGTAATGCTGCACGCATGTCCGCGCAGAGCAATTACCCTTTCCAGTTTTGTCAAGGGTCTTTTTTCTTTTCTTCTTTTTTTTTAACGCGGTGCCCCGTGCTTACTATCGACGCGAAATCGGCAGTTAAACACAGTGCCGATCCCAACTGGCGTAATCCATGCAAGTGATACCTGCTTAGCAATCAGGCGGTGAGATCAAGACCCCGGATGGGAAGATCCATCTCGAGACCCATCAATGCGGCTTACCTCTCTCCTGGGTAAAAAGCCATTTCGGATGTCTTGAGACAGATTTGGTATAGTTACCAAATTGGGAGCGTTACCAAATTGGGAGCATTACCGCATCTGGCAGAGTTACCGAATTGGGAATAAACCCAACCCAGTGAAACCGCCGAATCACGTAACACCACTAACACCGAACAGTTGCCCGTTTGTACCTGGCCAACAAAACTCTATCCAGAAGTTTCACGATAGGCTCACCACATTAGAGAGGTGCACATGGAGTGCAAAGGGGACGAGACTCCCAATGTACGGGATAGACATGTTGGAAGTAATCGCGACCACCGATTAGTTTTTTTTTTTCGACCATCTTCTGTGACAAGGTGACATCCTTCTTGTGTTTTTTCTTCCTTAGTGATAGAATACAATCATGTCTTCAATGCTATCAAGCTGGATTAAGGCTCACGAGCTGAAAGCGCCATCCCTCCAAGATGCCCCTGTTTTCTACCGCAACATTGAAGAGAAACTCGACGTCCGCAGGGCTAGTCATTCGTTCTGGGGCGATACTTGGAAAGACCGGGACGCTTGGGACTTTTCCTCCAATGACACGCTATCGCTAGGAAGCAGCGGGGTTTTGCGTGCCGAATTTCTGAAAGAACTTTCTCGCCATCCCCAAGCCAACTTTGCTTCGGGAGGAGCTCGATCTCTCCCCGATGGGAGATACGCCTACATTGAACAAGTCGAACAGGAGATTGCCGATTTCCACAAGGCAGAATGCGGCATTCTCGTTGGATCGGGATTTGAAGCTAACGTGGCCATTTTCACAAGTCTCCCGCAGGCCGGCGACGTTATTCTCTACGATGAAATGATCCACGCCAGTGTTCACGATGGGATGCAAAAGAGCCGTGCCACCGACAGAGTCTCATTTCGCCATAACAACGTCGAGTCCTTTCGGGAGACACTACTGTCGACGCTAAACCGACCACAAATAAAAGAGAAGAAAAACACGGTAATTGTGGCGGTGGAATCCATTTACAGCATGGAGGGGAATATTTGCCCCCTTAAGGAACTCGTCGAAGTTGCCAAGGAAACGTTGGAAAACGTCTGCTTCTTTGTTGACGAAGCACACAGCACCGGCGTCATGGGTCCGAACGGTTCAGGACTAGTCAACGCGCTTGGTCTAGAGAGGGAAATTGCTGTTCGGCTTCATACCTGCGGCAAAGCGATGGCTGCCAATGGGGGTAATCAGCTCTTTTTTTTTTTTTTTCAAAAGGATCAGGGTTGAACATGAGGTTCTCCTTGGAAAGACCCTTGCTAACAATCTCTCTGCAGCAATTGTGCTTGGTAACAAGACCATCAAAGACGCCCTTACCACCCTCGCTCGGCCCGTCTTCTTCTCGACTGCACCGTCATTCCCCTTTGTGGCCTTGATCCGCAGCGGCTACAATCTGCTCAAGTCGGGGGAGACTAGAGCTGTGAGTCATGAAGGTCTAAGCAAAGCAACCAGTCTGACCCATTCATAGCGCCAGGACCGCCTCCAACATCTTGTCCGACTCTTCTTCAAAACTGTGACCGCAAATGCCGTCTTGCAAAAAGCAAGGGACATGGGCATACTCTCGGTCCCTCTCGCCGAGGGATGGGAACAGCGACCATTCCTGACGCCTATTGTACCGATTTGGACTCGCGCAGGCTACATGTATCACTACTTGCTGTTTAGCCATCTCGCACGAGCCAAGATCTGCGCCTTTGCGGTCCAGCATCCGACGGTTCCCAAGGAATATCCGCGAGTGAGACTGGTCTTCCACGCTGATCACACGGAACAGCAGGTGCGACGTTTGGTTTTGGTGGTTGCGGGATGGGCGCAAAAGATGATGAATATTGAACAGAGTGGGGATAGCGTTGAGAGGTTGGGACGGCTTTCAGAGAAGATGATGGACGCGTCAAAGGTTGGTGGGTGCAATGCGAAACTTTAGTCGGAACTGCATTTATTTAGTCTCAATTGGATTCCACAAAACGTTTGTGACCAAATTTTTTTTTCTTCTTTTTTTTTTTTCTATGAAACAAAAATAGATGATGAAAACCAGAATCCCGCAAACACCATGCAATGTCAAAACACATCACCCCTGCGCAGCATCAAAGATAGCATACATTGCGCTCTCCCCTTTCCCTCCAGCGCCTTGCGCGGCCGGGGCTCTTCCCTCATACCACATTCGATGAAATGTCTCTGTCCATTTCCAACCCAGCCTCTCAAACGTGGGCACAGCGTCATGGTTGGAGTGCCATACCTCGGCAATCAAGCTCGCATCTTTGTTCTCTAGTCTCTCCATGGCGGTCTGTAGGAGCTGACTCGCGAGATCGGTGCGTTCTGCGTAGAGCGGACCAAAGCGGTAACCGAGTTCACATTTCCGAACGAGAATCCAACCCTTGAGCGTACCACGGTTTTGGTCTGTCACAACAAACCCAGTTACATCTTGGCGGTGGAAAAGCGCTTCGGTCGTCCACAGGCGGTTTCTATCGAGTCCGCAGTGCGCGAGGTCGCTTTTTGCCAGCTTTTCCCAATCTCCAAACGTCGCTAGATCAACCATGATTTCCTCTTGGCTCAGATCCGGGAGAAGAGGGATATCCTGTGCGTTATCCCGCTCACAAATAGCAACCAAGTCCGTCTCGATAAAACCTCGTCGTTGATATGTCGCACGCTGTTCCGCCACGCTATCCAGACCAATATACGCCGTTTTGTGCTGGCGAAAATATTCCATACCGGCGTGGAAGAGGTGCCGACCCAGACTGAGACCGCGATATGGGGCTGTGACGACAAAAAACGATAACCAGCCAGTTGAGTTGGCGAATCGATATACGGTTACGCATCCCTGCGGAGGGCCACCTTGGTCGTAGGCTTCACCTTGTGGTGTTTCCGCGGGGATGGCCATGAGCCAGTCGTTGAGGGTGGCAGAGTAAATGTGAGTTGTGGCGTCATTGGGGGAACGGTTCTGCTCGGTGAGTCAGTCAATCAGTCATTCTACGACATAGTCTGAGCGAAGACGGATGACGAGAAGTAATAAAGAGGACTACCCAGTGCAGTTCACTTGTCAAGGACTGCCACAACTCGTGGACCTCCTCAGAGTTTATTGCCGGGCGAATAGCACAAGCGATTTCTTTGTTTGCTGGCGCCATGGTTCGAAATTGCCGTGTCGGCAACAAATGCAAGCAGAGAGTATCTCTGGGCTAAATGTCTACACGCAACATATTTAGGTGTTCCTATCGACATCTAATGTATACGGCAAGTGAGAATCAAATTCTCTAGTGCTTTTCCAAATAGGGAAATAAGTCGATTTGGGAAGGAAGCTACTTTGGAATTCACACAGGCTCTACTCTTCCTTCAGCTCTTGTCTCTGCTGGTAAAAACACACAACCGTAAACTTCCACACCCCGCACTCCGTATGCACCTATGACCCCGCCGGCTGAATGCTATACTGCTTGTTAAAAGTGTTGGTCGGATCATAGCGCGCCTTAATCCTTTGAAGTCGCGCATAGTTGGCGCCAAAAACATCCTGAGCCTTCTCATCATATTCTGTGTACACATACCTCAGTCAGCAAAGCGATAGAAACAAAAGAAAAGAATTTCGGACTTACGCTCCAGATTCCCGTACATCATGACGGCCCCCGTGTTTTTTTGGATCCCCCTCTCCAGCTCGTCTTTGAAAATCCCCGCAATGTCTCGCGCCCACTGCCTACAGACCTGGTCATTCTCCGCAGAGTGCCAGAATACTTCGGCGGCGCCGTTAAGGTGGTATCCCCGATTACAAAACGCCATGTCGGTATTTGATGCTTTTGTGGCAATTACCGTCGGATCGAGCAAGTCGAACTGTACAAAGCTCCCTGCGGCATCGGGAACTTGTTCGGTGAAGCGGGAAAAGGATTCGAGGAGGTTGCGGGCGAATTCCTCGCGGATAGGGAGTTGGAAAGCACAGCCCTTTAAACTTGATCTCGTGCCTGGTTCGAACTGAAAAATGCGGTTGAGACCAGGATAATCCATCATCTTCAGATTCGACGAAATGGGACCGAGATTCAAGAGGTCGCGAAAGGCAACTTCTCCCGAAGCCTGATCGCTTAGCCACACGACGGGGACGAGAATCACTACTGGGGCCATCGCCTTGTTGCCAGCGGCAATAAGGGGTGCCCTCGCGAGAGCGAATCCACCTGCCGCGGTACCCCCCTTTAACTTACCCTCGGCACCAAACAGCGAGTTGAGCACACCGAGGACTCGGCCCAGGAGAGCGGTAGGGAAAACCAAAGTCCCCGCAAAGGCTTGACTGCCCTCGGCACCCGCAATGCGTTTCTCGACCAGACCAGAACCGAAAGCGTGGCCCTGGTAGACAAACTGCACGGCAACACCAAAATTGTGTCCCGCACCCCGGACGGCCCAGAATAGCTCTTGATTTTTTTCCTTGCTCGCAACCACAACGGACCCGTCCGCTGTAACCAGCTTCACCGAAATCACATTGTCAATGGTAAGTCCTACCTTGCCGCTCAACCACCCATACCCGCCGCCGAGGGTCAATCCGCCGATGCCCGTGTCGCTAACGGTGCCACCCACTGCGGCCAAACCAGCTGCAAACCCGGCATCGTCAACATGGCCCCAGTTAGCTCCACCCCCTGCAATCAAGTAGCTGTTTTCCCTATCAACTTCGACGTGGGTAAACCGCGCCGAGGAGCCAAGGTCAATGAGGAGACCGCCATTGGTGGAACTCGATCCCGAAGTGGCATGACCGCCTCCGCAAACCGCCAAATCGAGGTTGTTTTCCGTGGCATACCGGACTGCGATAGAAACCGCGTCTATGGACTCGGGCACGAGTACCGCGCCAGCGGGTTTAGTAGCGGCGACGGACCACCGCTCGATGCACTTTTCGTACTTGGCGGGGTTGGATTCGGCCGTGATTAGTTGGTGGCCTGTGGGCGATAGTAAGGAGTTTAACTCCTGGATTGCAGTGGGCGAGATAAGTTGTTTTGGGGTTGTCATTGCGTGATGATCAATGGCTTATCAGAATGCGAGAGTAGTTGAGTAATGATACTAGACAAGGTCGGTCGGGGGACGGGGATAGGACGAAACTGGGGGAACTTGCAAACAGCACAGTGCAGAAAAGCATTGAATCCCTTATGGCAAGGCCACTTATGGTGGACTAGAGAAAGTGGGGAAAATAGAAAGAGAATAAAACTGTGGGTAACAGCCATACATTGCACGGCAAGGCCAAGTGTGCTGCACGGATTTCATGCTTGGGCACTGCCATTTTAGGCATCTCTCCGATTCGAGTAAAGATGTTGTCATAAAAGGTCAAGTACCTTAGGTACTATACTCTACCCTACCTGTGCTAACAAAGGATTAAATCGTGATGGCCATTTTCAGACACCGAATACGCGTTGGTGTGACGACATCACGGCTCTTGTGCCTGTTGGATCTCGTTGTACAATGTGACGTCTCCGAGGTGAATGGCTGCAGCCGCTGTGATGCCATCACCAGTGTGGTGGGTGTGTTGAGTGGTTCTTAAAAAAGAGAATCTCAACGGAAGGCTGGAAAGTGAAGCAGATGTAACAATAAACCTGACTTTTCGTATCATTGATCTCTACATTTCCAGACTAAGACAACATGGGTGCCCTTTTCCTGCCACTCCCCAACGCATCGTCACCTACCCTACGACTCACCCATGCCACTCCAACCCAAAAACTTTTGCAAAGCCTCGAAAACAGTGCCGTATGGCGAGGACCGCTCTCGGTGGCGGCATACCTCCGTCGGGAAAAATACCTGGAAAATCAACCACTCACCACCAGCCGTGGCATCACCCACTGGGTCCTGATTGATTCAGCCGAGCCGGAATCACCACGTCGTCGCGTCCTCTGCAGTTGCCAAACTATTCGCAAGCGCGCACTTGTTGTCCGGGAAGGCCAAACCCAAGACACAATTGCTCATTGCGTCACCAATGTGTTTTGTCCGTCCCAACATAGCCGACAAGGCTATGCGACGCGCATGATGAAGGAACTCGGAAACGTCCTGGGAACATACCAGACTGAGGAATCATCAGCCAGAAGCCTCGTCTTCTCCGCTCTCTGGTCCGACATTGGCAAGAAGTTTTACGCCGAGCACGGCTGGGAACCGTTTCCCTCTTCGCATATCTCTATCCCTGCAGTATCGCCATTGCCGACTCGCGGTTTATATTCGCAAAAGCACAAGCTTAAACTACTTCGGGCATCTGATATAGGGTCGCTCTGTGCTGCCGATGAACAAAACCTGCGCAAGGCTCTCGCTGTCCGTCCGCCAGACTCGCCACCTGCCATCTGTCTCGTGCCAGATCACGCAACGATTTCGTGGCACCACGCTCGCGAGGACTTTATTGCCACGGAGCTGTACAGTCGAACCTCTGAGATTAAAGGCGCGTTGGTGTCTGGCCCAGAACCAGGTCAGAGGGCTTGGTGTTATTGGACGCTCAGTTGGCCTGGCGATCCGCATGGTCATCATGACGATTTGCATAACCATGTACACGGTCGCGATGACGGGAAAAGCTGCAATCCCAATACGCTGCACATCCTTCGACTTGCATTCGAAAATGCCAATGCCCAATCTATTGAAATGTTGTTGAGAGCGGCTCAACGCTACGCTGGTCTCTGGAACATGGGGAGCGTGCAATTTTGGAACCCCTCCCCGGAAGCAGCTGAAGCGGCGAGACGGATTGACCTGGGTGTACAGGTTGTAGATCGAGAGGAGCAGAGCATTGCGAGTATCAAGTGGTTTGGCCCTGACGGAGACAGGGTGGGGATGGAATGGTTGGGAAATGAAAAGTATGCGTGGTGTTGATTACCTGTACTTGGAATGACAGGACCATGATTTTTGGGAGGGATATGTATTCTATGAACTCAACTTGTTGCCAGGTTACTTGATAAGATTGTCAGACAGTGAATGGTGAAACGGAGATCGTCGCCTGGCTTGGTGCTAGTGGACATTCGCGCGGAGACCTATTTTACATGTACACTTTGCGAATCCCCTTGAAACTCACAGTTCAGATGTATCAATCTTGTTTTTTCTGCTTTTTTGCAAAAAAAATTAAAAAAATTGGAGAGAGACTCTACAAGAATAACCGAGAATAATACAGCCGGCCTGGCACCCTCAGCCGCGCCAAGACATGGCGATACCTTCGTTTTTGTGTCAACGACCACCTAGGAAAAGCAGTAGCCACGACTGTGAAAATAGCTGATCTTGCCAAGGGAAATAGCAAAACCCCGGACTGGAAATAACAAGAGTCCCCGCTAGGAATAGCGAAACTTTGCAAAATTCAAAAACTCGTCAAGCAAACCTCAATGTAGACCTTCTGCCACTTGGGCAAAATTTGCCCAATGCAGCGATTACTCAATTCGGCAATTGTCCCAATTCGGCAGTGCACAATATTGAGAGTTACCAAAACAGGCACGTGGAGCAACAGCGCCCTATAAGGTTCGCGACATGATGTTGCACACGCACCACACGACACAGTGCTGGTCTGTCATGTTCAGTAATCCTAGCCATTCGTCATTATGAAGTTTTATTCGATTCCACTGATCGGCCTAGCCACGGCTTGGGTGGCCGCCCCCGCCCCCGCTCCCGCTCCCTCAGTCGAACGCATCCGCGAGATTTTCCAGGTCTGGGAGACGGGCGAGGGTCTCGAATTTATCGATCGCATCATCGCTCCGGACTGCAAATTCGTCGTGCCCGGAAGTCATCGCTACGCCGGCGTCTACGATCGAGCGGGTATTCGAGCAGTGGAATTGGAAGTTTTCAGAATGTTTCAAGTCCCGGAAACTATTAGTGTCGGACGTATCTTTCGAGACGAAACAGGATATTGGGCATCCATTTCTATGGCGTCCAAAAGTGGTTTGCTAAAGAATGGTCAGTGTTTTTTTTTTTTTTTTTTTTAAACAAAAAAAGAAGAAAAACAAAAATATCTTCCCCCCTCAGATGAAAATACATCATCCCCCCCGTCCTGTGCTGACGACCATATATGTACGCAGGAAAACCATACAACCAAACCTATCTCTGGGCGACAAGGTGGGATGGAGAGCAGATTGTAGAGGTGGAGGAGTATGTAGACTTTCACCTCTTTGCCACGGCGGTTCGCGAGAATTTGGAGCAAGGGGGGGTGAATGAGGAGTTGTGATTTCGTTCCCTTTCATGTGAAGTAATTTCTTATCATTATTACTGGCAAATTAGACATCTCCCAGACAAATGAAACATTTCTATTTCATGTTCCTGTGCACCAGATTGCCAATGGCCAATTTAACAGGTGCAACATCATTGTCTATCTCACATGACCCCAACGGTTTCGGCACTTTCCGTCTTGTCCATCAATGACCACCGCCCTAGGCAACCCCAGGAGGCAAGTCTTCTGTTAGCGGTTGAACTTGCCTGGGGGTCCAGGGGATATCCGTCCACTCGGTGCCCGACTTTGTGGCCCAAGCGCTATCTGCCCGCCACTAAAGGTGACAGTGGTGACCCATTTTGCTTCCAGACCCCTCCTCCTCCATCTTGATCGTTTTTCGACTCCGGATTGTTCCCTTGTCAACTAGTCTACATACCTAGGCTCAACCAGACAAGTACTTGACAGCCAGTCAGCATGACTCAACAACAGTATTTGGCCGTACAGCTCAAGGCCAAGGTGCATGAGAGTGAGGTGGAATTGGACGAGAACATTTTAGCGCGTGAGTTTTTTTTTCGAGGTTTTTTTAATCTCCATTCGTCTCTCTTCTCCAAAAGACGTGCGCGATTTAAATGAATTTCTCATGTGAGCACAGAACTGCCAGCCGGAGCAATTGTCAAGAGTAGTCGTGGGCATGGCTGTAGCAACTGGGGCGAGACGGCGCGAGTTGTCATTGAGGTGAACGGGGAGATCAGGTCATATTTTCTCAAGGTGAGTCTCCCCAGGCAGAGCAGAGAAAGAGGAAATATAACGGTAGATTCTCTGCGAGAAAAAGAAAAAGAAGAAAATGAGAGCGAGAAGAGAGGGACAGAGCTAATATGAGGCTAGCGCACCGCCGGAGAAAAAGGAGGACCCATGCTCCACGGAGAGTTTGAATCGATGCGCCTGATCCACCGCTTCATCCCCGCATTTTGTCCCAAGCCTCTCGCCTGGGGTAAATGTGTCGATCCCAACTTGCACTATTTGCTCTTTCCTTTCCATAACCTAAAGAAAGGTCAGCTACCGGATGTGACGCGGGTGAGCCAGGCTGTGGCTCAACTTCATGTCAAAAGTGCCGAGCACCATAATCACATGCACCGTTCAACGAGGAAATGGGGGTTCCACATGACCACGTATAATGGCCCCCTCGCTCAAGACAACACCTGGTCCGACACGTGGGAGGAGTTTTGGATTAAGTCGATGCGGCCGTTATTCGAGTATGAACGGGCGGCAAGAGGACCAAGCGAGGAGCTTGACTCTTTGGTCCAAGCGTACTTTGACAAAGTATGTCCGCGACTCCTCCGCCCGCTCGAGACTCACGGCCGCTGTATCAAGCCGGTGCTTGTCCATGGAGATTTGTGGATTGGAAACATGGCTGTCCAAGCAGAGACGGGGGACCCCTTAGTGTTTGACGCTTCGGCATTTTGGGGTCACAATGAGTGTAAGTTTCACCTCTGCCTCCTAGGTGGCTTACCTCCTGCTAAGGGGTTTTTTGCATTCAGATGAGCTCAGTTACATGCGTCCCACGAATAGCGACTGGGGGAAAGAGTACATTACAGCCTACCACGCCCTGATTCCCAAGTCGGAACCGCAGAAAGACTGGGAGGCGCGACATGCGCTTTACGCTACGTAGGTGTGTCATTTAAATTTTCCTGTGCTGAGACTGATGAGGAGTAGTCGGGTCGTGGTGGTGGATTCGGCACTCTACCTGGAACATGATCACTTTCGACAGATGTAAGTGTCATACTCCCTCGTTTATCTATGCCTGTTGCTAGTATTTCACTGACGTGGGAACAGACTGATTGACGAGATGAGGAAACTGGTGGAGCAGTTCCCTGACGGCTACGTAGAGGAAGAGTGGGTCAACAAAGGAATTCTTTGACTTGATTTTCTGTTCAAGTCTTAAGGGCTGTCTATTGAAGCGAGTTTCTTTTCTCTCTCTCGGAGCTGCAAGAATATCTATTGTGTGGCCTTCAACAAGATACCTAGGTGCATGTATCATGAATACGAATTCCGCTGTTTGGCCACTGCATTTCAGAACCGGTCTTTCGTCATCTCAAATGATTTGGAAGGTCTCTCCCTCTCCATCCACAACTTCATGATCTTAAAATGACAGTGGGTGTAGGGTATCAAAAAAAAAAAAAAAAAAAAAAAAAAAGTAGGATGCCAATGGTAAGCTAGGAGATGCGGCACCAGGTTTCTTATAATGACGATAATAAAGTCAATTCCCATGTACCTAAACTATCTAGATAGATACTCGAGGATCACCATGACAAGGAATGCGGATTGTACCTCGCGCTGCGAAAGCGATTCTCCACCGCCACCATCCCCTGCACTTGATCAAGAATCTCTCCCCGTGTGAGGGCTTCATCCACCTCCGATTTTACCTCTTCTGTCCGCAAACCCATTCCCCCTTCCGAAAAAACTTTTTCTAGCAAGATCTTGAGACAAGCGAATAGCCTTGTGGCTTTTTGCACTGTCATGACTTCCAAAGTGAAGATGGCTTCGATTTCCACGCGAGTGTTTCCCGGATGCACATTAAAGGTCAGATAGAATGGCCAGATCCCCACAGCTAGCTTCTCGAATCGGCTTCTTTTTAGGTGCAGCGAGAAATCCGTTACCGCTTCATGGTAGCCGGTTTGATCGTTGACGAGGACCCAGTATGCGGAGGATTCCATCTGTGATAACATGGTCTGGTCCAACCCAATTGTGTGCTGCATGGCTAGTCCCTCCACCGTATGTTGCTGGACGAGCGCAGCGTGGTCGCCAATGGTTCGGGTGGAATCGAGATCGATATACAGCGGGACGGCGCCAACCACAGGGGCGGCGAGATGTTCTACCCCGGGAAAAGAACTACTTCGACCGTTGATTTCGTTCACCGTGAGGATTTTCTTTTCCGTCTTGTCGAACATGGCGGCGGCAAGAGTCCAACAGGTAAGTAAAAGGCAGGAGTGGGAGTGCGGGAGACGACTTGATCGTTCTTCGGGGTTAGGTAGGTCCACTGTCATGGTCATACGTCGGCTTTCTCGGAGTTGGTGTTGACTCCAGTCCAGACGAGAGAGGGAATCAAATCCCCGACCCAGATACTGCTGAGACAGAAAGTTGTTGCCGTGGAGATCAACAAGATTCTGCCCGCCTTGTTGGCGACAAGCATGGGCAATGAAATCCCGCATGGATGGTCGTGTCGTAGGCGGTAGAGAGCCGTGCTGGTAGACGTAGTCAATGTCGTCACATATAAGATTGCGACTCCATTGATCCCAGACAACGTGGTTACTCGACCAGACCAGGTGATTCCCACCAATGATACTGAAGCGGCTTAATGGCGCTCCGAGAGCCCACGACAGTTTTTGATCTTGCTCAAAACACGACTCCAAACTTGCAAAGTGACGACAGACAAACTTGTCCTTGCAGACGATTTGGACTAGTGTGTTTGAACAAGGTACCGAAATCACGCGAGTCCGGAGAATGGGTGTGGCCTTCCAGACACATTCTAATGCTCGTTCCAGTCGGTTTAGATCCACGCCGTCAGGTAACTGGTAAACATGCTGATAGGTAGTAGAACCAGGAAACGCCATCGCCTTTCTCATGTAAAAAGCCTGCAGATCAAAGCAAGGGTATGCGTCTTCAATGTCCTTCTCAGACAGTCCGTGGACAGAAAGCTGGTCGATGAGCTCTTTGCTACTGCAGCCCGTCATGTCTCGCACGAGATGGAATCTGGGCGCATTCATCGACGACGCCACTCCACGTTGGGAGTCTGACGTGTCATTGTCGACCAAACTTCCCAACTGCAAAGCCATGTCCCTCAACACGGGAAACCGAAAAATCGACTGAGCCACCAGCAAGACTTGAGCCTCGTCACGCGCCTTGGCTACTAGTCGAATCGCCGACATGGAACTGCCACCGAGTTCGAAAAAGTGGTCATCGACTCCGAACTGGTCCGGTTGCAAACGCAGTACTTGTTGCCAGAGAGCATGGAGTGTCTTTTCAGCGTTTGAGCGGGGTGGTCTGACCGCAGCCTTCAAGTCACTCTCTCCATCTCTGGTGTTATTGCGATGATGATAAATTTTCTCCGGTGAAAGTGAAGCAAAAAATGCTTTGAGAGCACGTCGATCGACTTTCCCGTTCATGGTTACAGGCACGAGGGAAACTGCGAGAAAAGTCCGCGGGATCATGTATCCTGGGAGAAACGGCGATAAATATTCGGTCATTTGGCGTTTTTCACTCTGGATGCGCTCCCCCAGGACAGTATCAAGTTCGATGGAAGTGGCGCTTTGTAGCTTGTGTTTCTTGGGAGCGAGGAAAGCAACGACAACTTGGTCGGACTGGAGGTCCAAAATGTCGACGAGAACATCGAGTTCCATGTTTTTTTTGTTATCAAGGTGTGTGTCGTTGCCGTTGATAGCAGGATCCATGTTATTCTCGTTGACAATGTGTATGTCGCCGTTCGCCTTGACAGCGAGCTCCATGTATCCCTCGTCGCCATCAAGGTTCATGTTGCCGTTGATAGCGAGAGGTGTGTTGTTCTCGGTGTCAAGATGTCTGTCATCCGCGTTGACGGCAAGTTGTGTGCTGTCGCTGACAAAGCCCATGTAAAAATTCTTAATATGATGCTCCACCTCCTTCGCTTCAAATCTCTGGCCATGGAGTTTGACCTGCCCATCAGCCCGGCCAACACTCGTGAGAGTTCCGTCCAAGTTATACCGAACCAAATCACCCGACTTGAAGAGCGTTATTTGCACCTCGCTGCGAAACCCGTCATGCCATTCGGGCGGCGAGATGAATCTCTTTTCCGTCTGAGCAGGCCGGTTGATGTATCCCTCTGCGAGCGTGGGACTTTCAATCAACAGCTCCCCGACAGCTCCGAGGGGGGTCAGACGTTGGTGGTTTTCCGGGTCGACAACCCATAACCTGGCCCCGAGTGCACGACCGAGATTCTGCGGGTCATTCTCCGTCATGGCTGGGTTGAGCGTCTGTTTTGCTGTGAATTCGCTGGGTCCGTAACCATTCACGAGTTGGACGTGGGTATTGGCCCAGGTGGCGATGAGATGTCGATCTGGCGGCTCACCGGAAACAAGCAGAACCCGTAGGTCAGGCATCTTGTTTGGTTCCAGTGTGCGTGCCACCGACGGAGTGACGTTGGCAAAGGTCACCCTAGCTTCGCCCATGTATCCGGATAAGTCATTCATGATGGTATTCTCCGAAGGGATGCAGATACAACCACCCGTGGCGAGGGTCGCTAGGATATTCTCAATTCCCAAACGGAAAGTATACGGGCCAAACTGCAGAACACGCTGGCCAGATCCCCGGGAAATCGCAGCGTCACGGGTGACCACACCAGTGGCAAAGGCCGTGTGTGTCACAGTAAAGGTTTTTGGCTGTCCGGTGGTTCCCGATGTCTGCAGCGCATAAATCAGACTGTCCGGACTCACCGACGCCGGCAGAACTCCCGATCCCTCCAGAGGACGTAGTTGATCAACAGCGCCGTCATCAACCACGAGGATCTTCCACGGCCCTTGTTCCGACAGGATTTGTCGTTGCTGACTCGAGCACAAGATGATTTTGATCCCGGCATCGTGCGTAAACATGTGTAATCGTTCCCTCGGGTAGCCTGGTGAAAAGGGGGCAAATGCTCCACCTGCTTTGATGATGGCAACCAACGCCACGGCCGCCCACAGGCTCTTTTCAAAACAGTGACCAACCAGCGTGTTGGGCCCAACCCCTAACCGAACCAGTTCTGCGGCAAAGACATCCGAAACGTGATCCAAAGCTTCGTAGGAAAGAACTCCATCCCAGGCATCGATAGCCAAGGCAAGAGGGTTTTGTCGGATTTGTCCACGGAGCAGTTCAAGAACCGAAGTCCTAACCGGTTGATGATGCACAGAATTCCATTCAAGAAAACGCGTCTTGTCGAGTTGGCTCGCCAGATCGAGATCGCAAATCCTCGTGGATGCGTCCTCCGACCCTACCGAGCAGAGCTGAGATAGTGTCTGCGCGAATTGTATACCAAAAGCCCGGACTTGGCCTTCACCTAGCAATGTATCATCAAACGTCCACGACATGTTCATATGTGGCTGGTTTGAGTCTGGCGTGATGGTGATAACCAGTGGGTATTCATGAAGACATCGAAAAGCTTCTCGTCCTTGCAAGCCATTCAGAACTGTCGAGTCTGGATTCTGCACAATGAGGAGGACACGGAACGAAGATGACGATCGATTAGTGGTGCCCATATCGCGAATGCGCATTAGACCAAACTGTTCATGTGGCATGGCAGCAATAAATTGCTCTTGCAGATCTCCGAGAAAATGCTTGACGGCCTGTCGACGATTCACCTTGATCCGAACCGGAAGCGTTGCGAGAGTCGGGCCAATGACATTGTGAAGTTCTAACGGGAGAGAATTTCGGCCGTGAACCGTGTTGCCGAATATGACATCTTCGGAGTTTTCATAATGAGAGAGAAGAATGGCTAGCGCGGCGCGGGCGAGAATGGTGATGGTGACGCCCGGTTTCGTGACCTGCACGTGCGAAGCATCCACAACCTGTTCGACACATGACCTGTCGGCGATGATATGATGCGTCTCTCCAAATTTCGCGGGAATCGCTGGAAACGAGGGGGCTGGTGCATCGAGAAGCTGCTGTTGCCAGAACGTGCGAGCCTCTGGTGTGTCCACTCGTTGGGTAAAGTCGACAAACTTGGAAAAATCCCCATCCAGTTCCTTGCCCTCAGATCCGTGATCAATAACAACCCCTTGCATTTGCCTCTGAAGTTGTTCTAGAATTTTGTCGAGACTCCATCCGTCAAAGATGGAATGATGCAGGGTCCAAACCAGGTGAAGCTGAGACTGGCCTGATGACAGCGCTGAGTCCTCTACGACACAATATCTCGCCAGAGGCTCTCCAAGTCCAAAAGGTCGCTGACGGTCTGACTCTAAATATGTATCGAGGGTTTGGAAAGCAGTATTCCACTGCAGCGAAGGCTCTCTCAAGATGGCTTGGTTGTGACCCGTTCGGCTGGGCAAGAATATCGCTCTGAGGATGGGTATGGCGGCGATGGTGTTTTCCCAGGCTTTTTTAACTTTTTCCGTCATGTTGAGGTCGGGACCAAGGGAAAAGACATATTGGCTGATATACGACCCAGAAACGCCCTGTGACGAGGAAAACATGGCTTCCTGTAGCTGCGTGCACGGGAAAATGTCAACGACATCATCCGACTGGTAGCCCTTCTTGGAGAGATAGGCTAAGGATACCGAGATGTCGTCCCTTGACAAAATGGTCAAAGTCTGGGACGTTTTCTCATGAATTCCGTTGCTCTGGGCAATCTCCTTTTCAGCTACCAACGACATGGCCGCCAATGTGGAATGCTGAAAAATATCCTTGACCGAGAGTTTCAACTTGGCCTGTTGCCGAGCCAGAGACACGAGTTGCATCGCCTTGACCGAGTCTCCACCGAGGAGAAAAAAGTCATCCCGCAATCCTGGATGTTGCGGCAGAGACAAAAGCTGTGCCCACAGTTGACTTAGCTGCTGTTGCGTTTCCGTCATGTCCTCCGTCTCTCGTGGCGAAGTCTGTAGTTTGGACAGGTAATCTTTGCCAAACTGCACCAACGCACGGCGATCGAGCTTGCCAGATGAAGACAACGGCACCACCGGCGTGGGGATCCAAAGCGTGGGCACCATGAATCCGGGAAGGACTTTTGCAATTTCGAGTCGAATCTTGTCGAATTCTGAGGCCAACCATGCCTGCTGATGCTCTTTGTTTTCCGACTGCTGTTGATGTCCCGGCACATGAACAAACGCGGCCAAACTCGGCAATTGTTGATTACCCCCCAGGTCAACAACGTCAACAAAAACCTGGGCACCGGGCATCTGCATCCTCATCTGTATCTGGGTCTGAATCTCATGCAGCTCAATTCTCTGGCCCCGGAGCTTCACCTGCAAGTCTCTGCGGCCGATGAAAACAATTTTGCCATCGGGATTGTACCTTGCGAGATCGCCGGTACGGTACATGCGCGAGTAAGGAATCGGATCGAGTTGCAACTCTCTCATCCAACGCGGTGCCGCGGTGAGGAAACACTTCGCCGTTCTCTCGGCGTCGTTGAGGTAGCCTTGAGCGACGTTGGGTCCTTCAATTAGAAGCTCCCCCGCCACGCCCACGGGGGCAAGTTGATCGATATCATCAGCCATGGCAATCCAAACACGACAGCCAAAAGCCGAGCCGATCAGAGCTGGGTCGAACTCTTGGCCAAACTGCTGGTTGAACATGCAAGCCACGGTGCATTCCGCCGGCGCATACACCGTTGTCAAGTTGACGCGACTCGCCCACGTCTCAACAAGACTCCTCGTCACCTTTTCGCCGCCCATGATTATGTTCTTCATGGTGGGAACGTCTTCTGGCGAGAGAAGCCGTAAAACCGTCGGGGTCAGCAGCACAAAGTTGGCGTCCAATTCCGTCATGGACTGCGCGAGACGGTCCATTCTATCCTCTTCCGAGGGAATGCAGATACAGCCACCGCAGAACAGCGTCATGAGCATCTCGCCAAAGGCCGCGTCCCATGCATACGACGAAAACTGGTAATACCGACACGTCTCGGAAACCCCGATCTGTGCGGCCAGACCCATCAGACCCCAGCAGATGGAGTGGTGTTCAATCGCCGTGGCTTTCGGTCGGCCTGTGGTTCCGGATGTGAAGACTATGAGGGCGAGGTCGTGTGCCCCAGTGCCAGTAGCGACTTCAATGTCATCTTCCACTTGCAACGTAGCTGAATTCTCTGTTGGAGAAGCCTCAGAAACCACCAGAACCGCTGATACCAAAACCGCCGCTCGCTCCTCCTGCGTCTCCGAAGCCAAGATGACAGACCCCTGGACTTGCTGCACCAATAGCTCCAGACGGCCCGTAGGATGAGAAGCATCCAGCAGCAAAAAAGCATGTCCGCTCTTTAAAACCGCCAGCATAGCTACCACGGCCCAGCGGGACTTTTCAAACAGTAGAGGAATAACACTTTTTCGTTTCGAGAGTTCCGGCATGGATATGAGTCGTACGGCCAGATGGGATGATAGCTCATTCAGCTCTCGATAAGTGAGTTTTCCATCCCATGAGTGGATGGCCGTCGCGTCGGGGGTTTTGGCGACTTGTTTTTCGACAAGAGCATGGACGCATGAAGATGAAGGGGTGATGGGGGCGGGAGGAAATGGTGTCCACCGACGAATGTCCCGCTCATCCGTGTTGCTGAGGAGATGGACATCTCGAATTAGGGTGTTGGTGCTGCCACATTCACCGTACTGATACTGAGCTAGTTGCTCCGTAGCGTGTGAAATCTGGCTCAACAGCCTCTTGACAAAAGCCGTCGGATCATACGACGGGCTCTTTTCGAACGTGGCGGAAAGCGAAGCTGGAGATGCCTCTTCAAAGATACATCGAAACCAAACCGAAACGGGCGTAGAGTTGCCTCGCTCTTCTTGATCCAACACAGCCTTGAGTTCCAGAGACCATGGGTCGTTGCCATTTGGAAGTTTCGATCCTAAAGACTCTGTGATTTTCCCGACGTAGCCATTAACTGAAGATGCACGGTTGACTACCAGGCTGATGGAGAATCCCCCTTCTTGGTCTCCGCTGCCGTGCACTGTGACTTCAACCTCGGGACTTTGATCGTAGAGACCGAGGATGATGCCAAGCCCACCACAGATCAAAGCTGCCTGTGGCCATTCTCCAGCCGGCAACGCTAGAGCGTCACAAACTACTATGCTCTTGCGAGCAGCCAAGTCGGTTGTTTGCGTATCCATGATGAAACAAACGTCGTTGAAGAGTAATGTCAATGCAGGCGATGGAGCATATGTTTCTGTCAAAGGCAATCAAATTACGGTTATAATGCTACCAGGCAGTATCTAGTCACCTACGTTTCACGACTTCTCACTAAGAAATCCAACGTGATAGGAAAGTGAGGGGTAGTTTCGCTCCAATTCCTGTGAGGGATGATCTACAGTGGGGGCGGCTTCTTCCGTTGTCCTGTATATGTACATGGCCGAATTAGGTAATTCGTCCAAATGAGGTAAGAAAGCCGTAAACGGCAACAAGAGTCTCGAGTTGGTAAACAAGAAAAATATGGACCCCGCCAATATAGTACCGAGAGTAACCCGGGGGGCTTTTTGGAGTCGGGTCGGCCGGATGTCGTCGCTGTCCCACTCTTCACTGTAACCATTGCCACCTTGCTTCACCCCTCACCCTGGAATCCAATCCTTAGTTGCTCAGGGGTTGAACCCCTTGACCTTCCTTAACCGGTTGCGCACTGTTATCATGAATGCCCGTTGAGTGAGATCAACGTCCGATTGCCTGCAAGACTGACCGTGCCTCGGTCGGCAGGGAGTTAGTACCCGAGTTCCGGCGAGAGATGCTCCTTCAGGGGAAAGCAGGACTTTGAGGGGGGTGTTGCATTAGAAGGGGGGGTTGTAAGTTACCTAGAATATTACGATTTGGCTTCTCGTGCGTTTCACCAATTCTTTTTCTCTGCGGTGCTTTATTAGTATCTATCTATAGAGATACAGAGAATTTGACAGGTTGTAAATCCATCCAACAAAAAAATGGACGCCACTTCAGCGCCAATCCCCACCGATGGCATCAAGCCCATTTTGGTCAGAGACAAAATCCCCATGCGATTATGGCTGGCCACCGGAGCCGGTATGATGGAACGCGCTGCCTACTATGGGTCCATGATCATGATACGTTAGTGGGCGCGGGAAGACAATAAGAATGCCATGCTAATGCCGCACAGAAAACTACGTGCAAAACCCCGCTGGAGACAAATCACGACCGGGCATGCTCGGTTTGGGCCAGGCCAAAGCCACTCAGATCCAGTTTGCATTCAACCTAGTGAATTCGGTAACGCCCTTTATTGGTGCCCTGGTGGCGGATAGCCGACTGGGGCGATACCGCACCATTCTGTATGCTTTTCCCGTCTACCTGTTTGGCCTTGCTCTGCTATGTGGTTTGTCCTACAATGTCGAAGTTGCGCAGAGAGCCGGCCTCGGTACCTTGCTGGTGTGTTTGACCCTCATTGCTATCGGGTCGGGCGCAATTCGCATCAGCATGAACGCGTTCATTGGAGATCAATACGTGGCTGGCTCATCGGAGACAAGCCAGGATAGACGGGGGAGAACCGTCAAGGCGGACGAAGCTCTCACGCTGCAGTACATTTACAGCGCGTATTATTGGTATGATATCTCCCTTCCCTCTCCGCCACATTCATGCCGTGAGCGAAAGTCTCTGATTATGTACTAGGATGATCAACGTCGGATCTTTGACTGGCATCGGCACTACTTATATCGAAGCCTCGATAGGTTTCGGTGTAGCATTTACAGTGCCCCTGGCTTTTATTGCTGTAGGCATGGCCATGTTCGTTGCCTCAAGCAAAGGATTCGGTGAGTCTCTCTGTCTGGAATCCCGTCTTGTCTTTGTTGATGGATTCTTTTCTAACGATGTGGTATGTCGACAGTCAAGCATGGCCCGACCAGGGGTAATCTAACTCGCACTGTTGCATTTGCATGGGCATATTCGCGATCAAGATTGCGACTGGAAAAAGTAGGGTTTGCCAGTGACAACTTGCGGGCACCTGAAGACGACGACGAGGAATTTCTGAAAGCCATGTCGGATACCTGGAGAGGTTGTCGTATTTTGTGAGTTACTTGGAACAAACTCCCACTTCTACTGCAATGTTCCGAAACATTGGGTCTAACCAGAGAACAGTTCCACGTTCACCATCGCCTGGCTCTGCTGGGACCAAGCCGCCAACAATTTCATCTCTCAGGCCGGACAAATGAACACGACAGGAGTCCCCAACGACATGCTCTACTTTTTGAACCCCATTGTGCTCATCATTTTCATTCCCATCTTTGAGGAGATGTTGTTCCCATTCCTGCGGGCCCGGGGCATCAAGATGGATCCTCTGACACGCATTTTCATCGGCTTCATCATCCTCACCGCGTCTATGGTCTACGTCTCTGGGCTGCAGGCCCTCATCTACAGCCGCGGCCCTTGTTATGACCACCCGTTGGCCTGTCCCGATTCCGAAAACGGCACCCGACCCAACGATATTTCGGCCTTTGCTCAGATTCCCGTTTATGTGCTACAGTCGGTCGCCGAGATTTTCAGCCAAATCGCCGCTACCGAATACGCATTCAGCCAGGCTCCCGTGAATATGAAATCCACCATGCAGGCGGTAGCGCAGAGTTTTGGCGCCGTCGCCGCCATCCTCGGTGTTGCTATTGGGCCGGTATCGCGGGATCCACTGCTGGTGACTCTGTACGCCTGCATTGCGGGCGCCATGGCGGTGACTACGGTTATCTTTTGGTTCTTTTTTATTCATCGAACAGATGACAGGCCGACTGAGACGGGAACCGAGAGTCTCGTCGGGGGGACGGAGTAGATATTACCTAGGTATGCACCACGGTAATTAGGTAGACAAGTATGTCTGAGCACAATAAAATGGACATGACAAGTGGCGGAAGCTTCAATCGTTAAACAAGATTTTTTTTTCGTCTTTGGTAAATGTTTGTCGCTATCATGTAAACGGGAAATCTACAGAGTGATATGTGTACCTATAGGTAAAAACCTAACCTCATTGCTGTTATTTTGTGTATTCGCCAGAGTATACGGATATACAAAGAGGCAAACCGCGCACCTGTAGAAGTGGCCGAGTCGCTCTGTCGTATTCATGCATGCCTCATTGCCCAAGTCAGCTCTAAGCATATACGCGTTTGGGGGTTCGGCTTTGAGTGGGGGTACTGGCATGCACACAGTTAGGTAGGTAGAGAATAAAGTTACAACCAAGAAGCCCTAGAAAGTGGACGAGTGGGTGGTATGCAGATTTTGTTTGTGTATCCCAACCTTCTTTTATATTTCTCGCGTGACCATCAAATTGATGAGACCATCAACTTAAAAATGACGCACTACGCAAGGGATTTGTAATTCTACACCACACTATACGCACGTGATTACAAAACACAAAAGACGCGTCGGATTTGTGTGTTGGAGACAATTATTGAACGCTGATTTTTCATCATCAAATACTACTCTACCTAGTCTCGGGCCTAACATGGGAACAGGACTCCCTTTCACGACCCAAAGGCTTCGTTGTAATTCACCAGACAAGACCTATAACGCACGCTACCATCCTCAATCTGACTTATGGCCTGCTGAATACCCTGCGTTGATATGGGTATCTCCTTGACCCAGGACTTGACGCCATGGGCGGCCGCCACGTCGAGCATCTCCAACACCTCGCGGCGACTGGCCACATTGGTGGCGCCCATGAAGCAGCTATTCTCGATAAAGTCAAACGTGGACACCTTGATGCTCTCGGCAGGCAAGCCGACCAGGTTGAAGCGCCCGTGGACGTCGAGGAGGCTCAGGTACTGTGATAGCTGGAAGTCGTCAAAGGAGCTGGCCGTGCTGATGATGAGGTTGAATGTCATTTTGTGTGGTTCGTTCCAGTCTTTTTCGCTGGTGGAGAGAAAGCCGTCGGCGCCCATGGCCAGCGCGTCGGCTTCTTTGGCGCGGGTGCGAGAAATGGCCCAGACTTCAGCGCCGAGGGCTTTGGCAAACTGGATGGCGTAATGACCTAATCCCCCGATGCCGATGACACCGACCTTGGCGCCGGGGGTATCCGCTCCAAAGCGTTTCAGCGGGCTAAAGACAGTAGCACCAGCACACATCATGGGAGCCGCATCGCTGCTGGCGATGCTGTCGGGAATGGGAAACACCCAGTATTCGTGAACGCGGGCGTGAGAGGCGTAGCCTCCTTGGGTGATGTGGTCGACTCCAGGATATGGTGCGCCATACGTGCAGATCTGCGTCTTGCAGTACGTCTCGTTGTTGTTTTTGCAGTGACGACAGTCTCCACACGAGTAGACCTGGGCGCCAATCCCAACACGTTGGCCGTCGTGAACAAGGGTGACTTTGGGACCTGTGCGGATCACCCTCCCAACGATCTCGTGGCCGACGACCAGCGGATAAGGTGTTTCGCCCCAGTCTTGGCGCGCAACGTGCACATCAGTAGCACACACGCCACAGCATTCAATCTTGACATCGACATCGTAGTCACCAAAAGGACGGGGCTTCCAGGATCCCTTCTGGAAGTCGAGCCAGTTCTCAGCGCTGGGCGTCTGAAAGCCCGTGAACATTTCCGGCACTGCAGACATTGTTGGCAGATTTCCCGCGGAGGATGGTCGAGAGAGAGAATAGGGGAATATGTTAGACACGTGTACGTGTACCGTGGGTACCCGAGGTAAGGTAGATAGGTATGGATCGATGGCGTGCGTGCGGCGCCATTGGTGATGCTGTACTGCGCTTCGATTTTATAAGCGTTATTATCAACTACCCACAACCCGAACCACCTCCCTTCTCTGGTGTATATACCTATCTCGGCCATCTATCTAGTCGTCGGGGATATACGGAAGTTCATCCCGATCCTTTGCTGACATATCAGAGGCAGGTGATGTAGTGTATGGCGCTAAAAGTCGGCGCAGCTCACATACCTATGCATGCATGATGGAACAATCCCATTCAATGAAATCAAATAGTCATACCGGAATAGGAAAAGCTGCCGCTAGACTGAGACAGCCATTGCCAAGGAATCCAGTGGCGTGTTTGCACGAGGTCCGTCGGCGGCGCAGCTTACTTCCGAAGCAGCCGCGGAATATGTCCCGTGGGATCTCGGCTGCACATAATCTGTCGGCGGTGCAGCGGTGTTGAGTTGGCAGGATGCTCCCATCCTTCTTCCCCCCCCCACACGCCATCTACAGAAATCCATCGTCCGGATACGTGGATTGGAAATAAGCTAAATCCCGTAGTGTGGCGTTTCCTTGGAAAGGGGGAATGCCGAAAAAAAGACCGTAGATCATGTCCGCTGCATTAGCTCCCCGGAGATGCGTTCCTTGTTACATGTCCTAACAACGGCATGTCGGACTCGGACTACCCACGGTGGCGGTGTGGTATGATGTTTGAAATATTTTCCAACATACCATCATGCCCATAACCGGCAATAAACTGAAAGCGGGCATTGGCGCCAAAAATGGCTGCGTGCTGGAAATGGCAGTGTTTGTATGGCAGGAAGTGGTTACCTGGGATGGAGGCGATCGTCACCATGTTTGTGGGGTTGGGAACGTGGCCTCGCCATGTGTAAGTCGTGCACGACGAGAGATGTGACGATAGCCACGTTCCTTTGACTGGGAAATGTCAATAAAGGCACCAAATGTCATCTCTGTTAAGCCCGGCCTTGGTAGAGATAGTAGAGAAAACCAATTCCAGAGCAGGAACAATGGAAAACGCAGTCAACCCAGACACAATGGACGGAATCATGTCGGCTGAGGATCGCCTCATGCTGATCGAGCAGTTCAACGACACGGAAAATGCTGCAACGCTCGGGTTCAGCCTGCCGCAGCTCTTCGAGGAGGCTGCAGAGCGGTACCCGAACCACATTGCCGTCATCTCGGCTGGCATGGAATACGACTACCAGATGCTCAATGGGCTTGCCAACCGTCTCGCGCGGGTGCTGATTCAGGAGAGTGGCCTTGGCCGCGGGGATCTGGTTGGCGTAGCTCTGGATCGGTCTGTCGACGTGGTGGTAGCCATCTTGGCTATTCTGAAGTCGGGTGCAGCCTACGCACCCATCGACCCAACCTTCCCGACCGAGCGTATTACACACACCATCGACGATGCTAGACCCAAGCTTGTCCTGACTGCGAGCGAGGGCGCACTGCCGGCCCTGACATCGAGGAGAGATCTTTTTTGCCTTCATCTTGACCAATTGCGCAGCGAGATGGACAACACGGACGGCACAAACTTGAAGCTGGCGATACAACCAGACGATCTCGCCTACGTCATCTACACGTCGGGTTCGACAGGTCGACCCAAAGGCGTAGAGGCCAACCACGGGGCACTTTGCAACATGCTGCTCTCGATGCGGCAGGCCCCGGGCTGCAGCAGTCGAGACCGCCTGCTTGCCGTGGCACCCATCGCCTTCGACATGTCCATTTTCGACATGTTTGTGCCCCTGGTGAGCGGCGCCACAGTTGCCATGGCGCAGACGAGCGAGCTACGTGATCCGGGCCAGCTGCTCGGGCTGATGGAGCGACACGGTGTCACCATGATCCAGGCAACGCCCTCGTTCTTCCAGATGCTACTCAACGGCGGCTGGGAGGGAACCCCACGACTCTCGACGGTCCTGACGGCTGGCGAGCCAGTCCCTCGGCGGTTGCTGGAGCGATTGCTCGGCTACGCCGACAACGTGTGGGAGGGTTACGGCCCGACTGAGGCCACCGTGTATTCCAGCGTGGGTAGGGTGACCCGCGAGGACAAGGACAGCGTCATTGGCCGTCCCCTCGCCAACTTCCGTCTTTACGTCCTGCGGCCCGAAGACCTGTCGCCCGTGCCCCTCGGTGCCATTGGGGAACTCTACATTGGCGGTGTGGGGGTGAACTGCGGATATCGCAATAATCCGGAGCTGACACACAAATCCTTTCTGGAAACCAACCCTTTCCACCCCGGGCGGCTGTACCGGTCCGGCGATCTAGCCCGCTTCATCGCCCCGGGCAAGCTGAGTCTGGTAGGCCGGACCGACAGCCAGGTCAAGGTGCGAGGCTACCGGATAGAGCTGGGCGACGTGTCGGCCGCCATCGTCGAGCACGAACTGGTTTCCGAGGCTATCGTCCTGCACCGCCACAACCAACTCGTCGCCTACTATGTGCGCATAAAGACAGCTTCCTCTCTACAGTCACCGTCCCTAGACGGCGTCCAGCTGCGCGCATGGCTGGCCAAGCGCCGACCATCGTACATAGTACCTGCGTACTTTATCGAGATGCCAGCCTTCCCTTTGACACCTAACGGAAAAATCGACAAGCGGGCGCTCCCAGATCCCTTCGCCATGCCCGTGGTAACAGCAGGCCCTCGAGCGACGACTACCGCCGTCGACGAGTCGCCTCCGACACGAACTGAACTGGAGAGTCGCGTACAGGCTATCTGGTCGCGGGTCCTGGGCCACGACCAATTTGGTATCCATGATAGCTTCTTTGACGTTGGTGGCGACTCGATCCGAATCCCGCACCTTAAGAAGTTGCTGGAGAAAACGCTGGGCGGGCCCGTCCCGATACCCCAATTATTTGAGCACCACACCATCCACACATTGGCGGAATACCTCGAGGGACGGACAAAAGGGAGTCGCAGTAAAGATAACACCACGCAAAGCAAAGCCAACGGCCGCCCTCGGCAGGATACTCGCAAACAGGAACAGCAGCAGCAGCAGCAGCAGCAGAGACATCATGCTGAGGATATTGCAATCATCTCCATGGCATGTCGATTCCCCGGCGGTATCACGACGCCCGAAGAGTTTTGGGATCTGCTGGAAACGGGGGGCGACGTCATCACAGATGTGCCCCCGGGCCGGTGGGATGCTAGTGCCCTGTACGACGCGGATCCGGGCGCGCCCGGAAAGTCATATTGCCGGCGTGGCGGGTTCCTCCTGGATGAGCATGTGGACTCGTTCGATGCACCTTTCTTCGGCATATCACCGCGCGAGGCGCAGACGATGGATCCCGCTCAGTCAGTGATGCTCGAGACTTGTTGGGAAGCCTTTGAGCGCGCCGGGTACCCTCTCCCACGGCTACGTGGCAGCAACACGGGCGTCTTCGTCGGCCAGAACCCCGTGGGTGCCCATGCCGCTGGCCGGGCCATGGATCAGCTGGACGGATATGCCGTCACAGGCTCCATCGGCGCCGCGCTCTCGGGACGCGTCTCGTATGTGCTGGGACTCGAGGGCCCGGCTGTCACCGTGGACACGGCCTGCTCATCATCGCTAGTCGCTACCCATCTGGCATGTACAGCGCTGCGGCAGGGTGAGTGCGATGCTGCGGTGGCTGGCGGTGTAACCATCATGCCGTCTCCGGGGCTGCTCGTCGAGTTCAGCCGGCTGCGTGGGATATCAGCCGATGGCCTGTGCCGCGTCTTTGATGCTCGCAGTGAGGGCACCGGCTTCAGCGAAGGTGCCGCCGTCGTTATTCTGAAAAGACTGTCGGACGCCCAGCGCGAAGGCGACACAATCCATGCCGTACTACGGGGAAGTGCCGTCAATCATGGCGGACATAACGGGGTCAGCCTCACCACACCCAGCGGAGCGGCGCAGGCACGCCTGATCCGCGCTGCCCTACATGTGTCCGGGGTCTCGTCAGAAGACATTGACTACGTTGAAGCCCACGGCACGGCGACCAAGCTGGGTGATCCCATTGAGGCCGCCGCACTGGCTGACGTGTTCCAAGACGAAGGCGGTTCTAGAGCACACCCGCTGTGGATTGGCGCTGTCAAGTCTAACATCGGCCACACCCAAGCCGCCGCAGGCATGGCTGGCGTGCTGAAGGTGGTCTTGGCCATGCAACACGCAATGTTGCCTCGAACCCTGCACGTAACAGAGCCGACCCCATTAGTGGACTGGCAAAGTGCCGACATGGCACTGGTGCTCGAGAATCGACCGTGGCCGCCACAGCAGGATCCGGAAAAACGTCGCCTGGCAGGGGTAAGCTCGTTTGGCCTCAGCGGCACCAACGCATTCGTCGTTGTCGAGGAAGCCCCTCCTTTTCCCTCCCAGGAACCCGCCACGATCGCCAATCGGAGTCGGGGCCAGTCACTACCGCCAGTGCTGCCCTTCTTGTTGTCGGGTCGGACAGATGCAGCCTTGCGCCAGCAGGCCGAGAAGCTCTACCAATATGTTTCCTCCATGGACTTGGTCGGCACGGACTTGGGCGATGTGGCCTTCTCGCTGGCAACCACTCGCAGCCATTTTCACCGGCGCCTCGTGGTAGTGGCACGCGACAGACAAGACCTTCTTGACAAGTTGGCTCTCTGCTCGGCTGATGGTCCAAGCGGGCTCCCGCCTCCCGCCGGTGTGATAGTAAGCCGCGACAGTGATAGTGGAGCGGAGCCTCCTCGTTTGGTTATGTTATTCAGCGGCCAAGGATCGCAGCGCTTAGGTATGGGAAAGAGCCTCTATGAGACGTGGCCCGCCTTTGGTAAAGCGCTGGATGACATTGCTGGCCACTTCACCGGGGTGCTGGAAAAGCCGCTCCTAGACGTCATGTGGGCTGATGATGATTCGCTGCTGCGGCGCACTGACTTTGCGCAACCGGCCATGTTTGCTCTCGAGGTGGCGTTGTGGCGGCTATGGCAGAGCTGGGGCATCCAGCCCGAGGTTGTTATGGGGCACAGTGTTGGTGAAATTGCCGCTGCGCATGTTGCTGGTGTTTTCGATCTCTCGGACGCCTGCCGACTGGTAGCCTCGCGGGGTCGTCTGATGCGAGCGCTCAGCCGGCTTGGAAGCATGGCGTCAGTGGAAGCCACAGCTTTGGAAGTCGAAGCATGCATCGCAGGACTCGACGGCCTCGAGGGCAGGGTGAACATTGCCGGTTACAACACGCCCACGCAGACGGTCGTGTCGGGGGATATCGACATGGTCGAGTGTGTGGTGGCCCACTTCTCACACCAACTCAGTCGGAAGACAAAGATGCTCGACACATCGCACGCATTCCACTCGTTCCACGTGGACGAAATGCTGCCGTCCTTCCGGGCCGTGGTTGAGACGCTGCGGTTCCACCCGTGCACGCTGCCTGTGGTGAGTAGCCTGACGGGTCGGCTGGCCGAGGCGGGTGAGTTGCAACGGCCCAACTACTGGGTGCGGCAGGCACGCGAGCCAGTCCGTTTCCGCGATGGAGTCAAGACGCTCAGCGACCACGGCGTCAATGTGTTGCTCGAATTGGGCGCGACGCCAGTTCTCTTGGGCATGGCTGCGGTCTGCCTCAACGCTGACGATAATAATTCGGATCGACTGCCGGCTCTTCTCCCGTCGCTCTCCACTGGCAAACAAGACGACAGTGTAGTAATGCAACGTTCCCTGGCCGAGCTACATGTCAGGCAGATGCCAATGGACTGGTCTGCGTATTTCCAGCCATTCCCGGGGCGACGCGTCCAACTGCCGACCTACGCATTTCAGCGGGGACGCTATTACCGAAGGCCCCACCTACCGTCTAAGCCCCCCACTCAAGAGGAGTCAAGGGTGGACCGCTTCCAATTCGAGATCCACTGGCGTCAGATCGATTTGGGGCGAGAATATTCCTACACCAACGGCGCAAAATGGGGTTTGCTGTGCCCAACAGGCTTTGGGGCCCTCGCATCGAATATCGAGAGAGTACTTTCCAGAGCAGGCATCCGTGTTAGCTTCGTCCAGCAGCTCCAGGATGCGCGGCAGCTTGACGGTCTGGTCTGCCTGTGGGACGATTCTTCCTCCGCTCCTTCCTCTTCCTCCAGCAGCATCGGGGACGACGCCATTCCTCAACAAATTCGAGAGTACACTGCCAAGGCGCTTGCTCAACTGCAGACGGCCGCTGCCATCGGGTTCGGCCCGCCACTGGTCTGGATGACACGCAACGCCGTGGGTATCTCTGCCAAGCAACAAAGTCTGAGTGCCGCGCCGCTGTGGGGGCTAATGCGGACGGCCCGCAGTGAGCACCCGGAGCTACGGCTGCGTCTCATCGACCTAGACCTTGGCAACGACAAGGCTCTGCAGCAGGATACCGCTACCGAGCCCTTTCTTCCCGCGCTGATGCTGCACGATGAACCGGAATGCATCGTAAAAAATCACCAATTATTCGTGCCCCAGATCCAACGAGCACCCCGCCATGTCGAGCAGCAGGAAAAAGAGCAGAGTCGTCCTCGTCTTCTTGGAAAAGACGATGGCGCAGTGCTGATAACTGGCGGCCTCGGCGGCCTCGGCAAGCAGGTGGCAAAGTGGCTGGCAAGAACTCAACACATCCGTGACCTGGTGCTGGTCTCACGTCGCGGCATGGAAGCTCCCGGTGCCGAAGCACTGGTCCGCGAACTAGCCCAGTTTGGCGCTACCGCAACGGTTGTCGCCTGTGAAGTCGGCCATCTTGGGAGTCTGAGACACAAAGTCATGTCTCTGTTCAGCACTGAGAGGCCGCTGCGAGGCGTGATCCACGCTGCTGGTATCGTCGATAATGGCATTCTCGCGGCCATGACCCCAGAACGGTGCACCGCCGTCTTTGTGCCCAAGGTTGACGGCGCCTGGCACTTGCACCAACTGACTCGAGACATGAGCCTGGATTTCTTCGTCATGTTCTCTTCCATCTCGGGCGCACTGGGCATGCCAGGTCTGGGAAACTATGCAGCAGCCAACACCTTTCTCGATGCGCTCGCTCACGCACGCCACGCCGAGGGTCTTCCGGCTACTTCGGTTGCTTACGGCGTCTGGAAAGGGGACGGCATGGCCGCCGGTTTGACCAGCCGAAGCACCCTGGCTTCCCTGGCCAAATCTGGTCTCGAACCACTCATTCCCCAGGACGGCTTAGACTTGCTCGAGCAAGCCATGCTCAGCGGTCGCGCATTGACGGTGGCCGCCGCACTTGACCCCGTCCGGCTCCGGGATTATCTATTGGAGGAGCATGCTGATGAGAATGGTGAGATGCCGCGGTTCTACCGTGCGCTTTTACAACAGAACGGCAGCAGCGGCAGCGGCAACGGCAGCAATGGCAGCAACATGAATAATGCCAACGGCAGCAAGCACCACAGCCCCGTAAAGCCAGGAGACAAGCGAGTTTCCCCGCTGCGCACAGCGCTGGATGACGCAGCCTCCGAGAAGCACGCCGCGATTGTGCTGGCCCTGGTCCGAGAGACGGTGGCCAAGGTGCTATCGTTCACGTCCGCAGCCCAGGTGGATCCAACAGTGCCCCTGAGGGATATCGGGTTCGACTCGCTGACAGCGGTTCTCATGCGCAATCAGCTGGCGAACCTGACGGGCCTCAAGAACCTATCCGCCAGCAGCATCACGTGGAACCATCCAAACCTCAAGTCACTCAGCCAGTTTCTGCTGGCCGAGATGCAAGCTCAGCAGGCCCAGGCTCCAGCAGCCGGCATGAATGGTACCTTCACTGCCGTGGCAGCAGCAAAAGATGGCCCAGATACAACACTAGCCAAGAAGGGCTATCTCGATCCGCAACTAAGCTTTCACAGCAGCGCCCAAGTCTCGAGTCCCAAGTCGGTGTTTTTGACGGGCGCCACCGGCTTTGTCGGCGCCTATGTCCTCCACGAGCTTCTCGAGCGGGGCATTGTCGCACATTGTCTCGTACGTGCCAGGGACGCCGAGCATGGTGCGGCACGGTTGGAGGCAGCGCTGGCTGGATACGACCTCTGGAAGCCCTTCTTTTCCCCGCTGCTCCACATTGTGGTCGGCGACGCATCCAAGCCCCTGTTCGGGCTGAGTAAAAAGGTCTTTGACGAGTTGGCGGACCAGGTTGATGCCATCTGCCATGCGAGTGCTCTCGTTGATTGGATGCAGCCGCTCGACAACTACCTCGGACCCAACCTTGTCAGCGCGCACGAAGTCCTACGGATGGCCGCGCATGGTGGCCGTCGCGGAAACAAGGCCATTGGCGTGCATATGATCTCAACGCTAGCCGTCTTGCCCATGTATCTGGGTTACGAGGTTCCCGAGAGTGATCGGGAGCACGGCTATTCGACCTCCAAATACATGGCCGAGCGCATCGTCGCCGCGGCCCGGTGGCGCGGTGCCAAGGCCTCGGTCTACCGCTTGCCCTTCATCACCGCCGCGGCATCAACCGGTCACTTCCGGCTGGATCGAGGGGATTTTCTACACAACATGATTGCTGGAAGTCTCGAGATGGGAACCTTCCCCTCTCTGCCTGGCTGCGATCTCTCCGTAGTTCACCCCGTCGATTACCTTTGCCGGACTGTGGTCGACATTATGGTGGATGACCGCGCCCGTATCGGCCACGACTTTGACTTTGTCAACAAATACGCTGTCAGTACCGATCGCTTCTTCGAACTGATGATGGGCGATGATGGACCACATGAGTTCTTGCCATTCCTCGAGTGGCAGCGACGGGCCCTGGACTACGCCGCCGAGCATCCGAGCAGCCCGCTTGCCCGCATTGCCGCCGTGGTCGATGGACTTGCCGATGAAGAGGCTGCTGCGGCCATGTTTAAGCCCCTGCCGACATCAGGCCAGTCCTTCGTGCTTGGTGGGGACTTGTACCCAGTGCCGCACGTTGACCAGCTACTTGTACGTAGGTATCGTGACCGTATCAAGCTTGCGGCGGGAAGAATGTCTGGCTCTATGAATGGGTCAGAGACCAACGGTGCAAATGGTGTAAACGGGCACGGGGAAACCTTACGCAATGGAACCGTGGTTTATGCATACTAATAAAACAATTGGTTGTCTTGGGTGTATGATTTGAATAGATTAAAAGACAGATAGATAGATACCGATAGAGAGTGAGATCAATATTCACATAAAAGCTTCACCTGGTTGTGATTTCAGCTCGGGCTTTGAATAGAGTTAAATGCATCTCTACTATGTCTCCGTAAGGGTCCCTGCATGCCACTTGGCCAACCGGGCCTGGCGCGAACCGTGAACATAGTTGTGAGCAACAAAACACGTGCTGTGGAAATCGCTTGTCACTGTCATCGTCACTTTTATCGTCCTTTGACCTTTCACTTACACTACTGTCATCATGATCATGATCGTCAATGGTCATTGCCGTCTTCATGCGGTTGGGTTTTATGCCTGTAGTTCTAGTGATCCGGTTAAGCCCAAAGGCATCTAGCCAAAGCAAAGTCGCACCTTCAAGGGGTGCACCGCCGAGGTGTGGTGTCTATCTACGACCTGTCCCCACCATGCATAGTTCCGACCCTCGGTCTCCTGGTTCGCCCATACTTCTTGCAGCAAGGATATCGCCCCGCCAAACATGTGGTACTTTGTCCTCTTGTCCCACATGGAGCATAGCTGGACAATCTGCGCCCGCGTCGAGGAATCTTGCAGCTCACAGCCTGCAAAGAACAGCGGGAGCAAGGCCTGCCTGCCCACCATGTTCACATCTCGACACGAGACTACGTGATCCACTACGGCCCTGGCGTGGTATAAAATATGGACTGGGACGCTGGTTCCAGGTTCCCAGCGAAATACTCTGAACACATAGAGAAGAAGGCCTTTTCTCCAAGCCTCGGAACAATGCAGGACATCCATGTCTTGGTGCATGCCGTCTTCGTCGAGCAGAGCGGCCGGGGCGGGAATGTGAAACCAAGACTCCAGCGACTGCTCAATCTCGGATATGACGGTCCCGTCGAATTCAGCATCCGGTGATAATAAGGAGGCTTTCCGCCTCTCGGCACTAAGGCGTGCTAACCACATGACCATGGTCACGATGCTCGTGGGACACCCGCACAGGCCGAAAAAGTCCCACTCCCGTTTATGTTGGTTCGAGAGCACGGCGTCAAAGTATTCGTAGGGAAATACGCAGTCCTCTCTGGACAAGAGACTGGTGATAGCGTCCCACCTGTACCCATGATTTATTGCCTCGATTAGCAAGGGACTCACGGGCGCTATAAAAAAAAAAAAAAAAGCTAAGAAAAAGCTAAGAAAAGGGGACAGGAGAGACACCACTTACCATGTAAGGATGCCAATCTGCGCCTCGACCCTCGAGGACAAGACTATTTTCTGAATGCCACCGTAGGCTTCAAGGAGGTTGTATGCCCCTACCAGATGCACGCTCCAGTTTCCAAGAATGGATTGGGTTTCCTGTCAATTTCGGTATCCAACAAAAATGTCAGCCAGGGAACTCGCACCAAACATCCCGAATTAGATCTGATAAGAGTCGGGGGAGGGGGAGAAAAGTAGATCATGAACTGACATCCAACGAGAAAAGAATCACGATTGTATCGAGCACAGAGTACATGGTCTCCGCGTCGCTAAACGTGTTGAGACTATGACGAAGCAGCTGAAGCGACTCGTGACGGTGACTCATGGTCGAGTCGCTGTTAACGTGATGACCCGACAGAGCCATGACGGCATGGACTAGGAAGGTGGGTTCCGGGTCGAGATCGGTGCGGTAACGGAATGGGTTAATGCGCAGCTGAAACGTCAACGGGATCGTGCAGAATTCCGTGTTGTCTATGAAAAATATTCCGGAAATATGTCAGTCTGAGCATGAGTAGGTACGGAGGGAAAAGGGTTATCAATGCCTGTGATAGGAGAGAAAAACACATACACCTAGTCAGTACTGGCCTGAATCGCTCCATGAGGCTACCATACTCGATGGTTAGGGGGATGATAGTTGACTCGGGCAAGAGAGAATCGGAAAACAAGCCGGCTGTGGCCGAGTTGAGCACGGTAGCATTCGCATCCGAATTATCACCAAGAAACTCATCAACTAAAGGCTCTGGCGACAATGCGAATGTGGTGAATTGATCCTCATCGCCATCATTAGGAGAGGAGGACGGTTGAGGTTCGGTCGGGGTGTCGATGGTCTCGGGATCAGAAGATGCCTCTTCTTCATGGCTGCTGCTGCTGCTGCTCGCTGCTTCCTCGTCGGAGATAACCAGTGAACGACCAGATGTGTGGGACGCATTCCCTTCACCGTCTTCAGTTCTTGGGATTGCCTCGAAAGTCTCGATTTGGAACTCGGTCCCGCGCAGGGGTTTGGTGGTGGTATTGTGTTCAGTCGATGCGTCCGAAGGCAACGGCGGTGGCAAAGGGGGACGGGCAGGGAGCCGAGTTGATGGGGAATCTCTAGCGTAGTGGTAAGACCTGTCCTGGGGGTTCTCGACAACGATCTCGAAGCGGTGGTGCTGGTTTCTGCGGGGTGCTGGCCGTTTTGCGGGTTTCCTATAAAGGGAAAATCCCGGCTGCCAAGATAGTTTTCTCTCAGGCATCGCTTAGGCGTCGAATAAATCGACGCGAGGTTATCGAGCTGGGCGCAGGGACGGCACAGGGCAGACATGGAGAGAGAATAGACAAGAGAGCAAAATCCATCAAAGTGGCATTCTTTACCCCGCACGTATCAACCACGCAATCTCGCCAAGACTCTCCAGTACGGGATTTATAAGACAAGCAGAAGTGATGCTGGGCTGAGACAGATTCAAAGGCAAGGGACTAGCAGGAAGGAGATGCTTGGACACGCATTCCACAGGGTAGACGCGGCTAACAGAAATGCATTGCATCTCGGTGGCCACAACGAGTGTACAAAGCCGAGGGAGTGTGTTGCAACCTGGCTAGCGTGGGGGTAAGGTGGGGAAGCGGAATGCCAGACCTGCGTTTGACGTCATATACCGTGCCTGACTGGGGCGTTTTCCCAACGTTGAGCGGGATACCTATGTGCAAAAATGGCGCGGATAGAAGGGGGATTGAATACGGTCTCAACGTGACACAACGCCTGGGTGTTGTGGCGACTGATTGGTGATAAACACGGCTCGGGTTGCGGAACACAGTCCCCAGTCGAATGTTGCGTACAGCGCCATGCTACACTAAAGGAGGGTACGGAAGATAATCCAACAATGGTGTGAAAATCCGCCTCGGTCTCAACTTGCACATCGGACTCTATATATTTTTGCCCTTATGCGGTTGGTCCCAGTTAGTTCTAGTTACCCCGGGCCTTGGGTACCTAGTAACTCCGAGAACACCCGGAGCTACAACCACCCGACAAAAGTCCGACCCAGAATCGAAAACCACCTATTCATAAAACCGACTGAAAACAAACAATAGGTACACCATCAAGAAGATAATAACTTTAACCCGCATTATAGGGATAACAAGAAACAGAGGCGCTATATCTATTCGAAAAAGGGGATAAAATAATAATCCGCTTACGATTAAAAGAATAATTAGCTTTCACGCGAATCTGTACAAAATACTTTCCTTGATATACCCCTACAGTCACGGCAGGTGCCCTAGATGCCCTACAGCCGTGGTATGGTTAGTCAGCCCTTGGGCTGACCCACTGGTTGAGGTGCTGTTGCCAATGCTGTGCCCTGGGCCCCACTAGGCCCCACCCACGCAGATAGATCTTTGGCATCGCTGCCCCGCAGCGATTCCTCTCCTTCTTTCTTCTTCACCTTGTAATTTTATATGATGATTGCCACGTCTTCGATCCTACGATCGTTTTGGTGCCATCGCCGTGACACCTACCGCCATTTCAGCAAGATATTACAGCTCGGTATTCTATATAAGACGTTCTTTGTATACGTTGATCAGGTGGAAAACACCCGGAAACAACACCACACCCACAAACCAACACGTCTGTAAGTCATGGTGGGGCTGCACAGGATGTGCAGACAAAACAACAAAACAACGAAGAAACTAGTCACGGCCCAGAATGGCCTAGTACACACAGAAATGGATGCTCCTCCTTCTGATCAAAGGGGACAAGGTCCAGAAAGCAAAAGAAGAAAAAGGCATCTCCTATCTCATCTGTGCGCGGATCGGAAGGATCTGCAATTAAATACAAGGCAAAGAACTTTTTCGGGGCCCCACAGCTCCGATCATAGGGCCGGGCCCACAATGAACACCGCCCAGAACCATCGGTGAGCAGCCAGGTTGCTCTCTGCTTCTAAACCTAAAGTCTCACGCTGGGTATAACGCATAAACTGTTCTTTTTCTTGTATCTGTCAGAACATATTTCAAGCCATTTTCTTTTTTTTTTTTTTTTTTTTTTTGGTTCTCC
>Ga0247765_1000048_pt1 | contig 86607 bp, 99 predicted proteins | sample UWRJL106311C6_FD_179949 | JGI IMG/M metagenome (GOLD analysis project Ga0247765, IMG submission 179949) | Plant litter microbial communities from Arlington Agricultural Research Station in Wisconsin, United States - UWRJ-L106-311C-6 | ecosystem: Environmental > Terrestrial > Plant litter >... | reverse complement strand
GATAGAAGGGAACGGTCAGATGACCGGCTGGTAGTACCAAATAGATACCTGTGGTCGCTAATGATTTCTATGGGAGCATATGTACCATGCAGGTAATGTGGCTCTCTTTTTTTGTCAACCGCTTGCCAACCCCCGTATGCACCAAGCACCTACCAAAAAGAGCAAAGCTTGTAAAAAAGCAAACATCACAGTCCGTATTCGTCTTGCCGTCCCAGACGAGAGCAAGAGCGAGAGCGCCCCGGAAATGCAAGACTACCTAGTCATCCATCCATGCTGCGATGCTGGCCAACCAAACCCAAGCAGGAGAGCTAGCCCACCAACCAGCGTGCCCTCGAGCAACGCAGCGCAGCTGACACACCCATGCAAACGCTGAATCCAGCTCAAGTTCCACATTGGCCCGTAATGTCCCGACTAGGCAAACAATCAAGAAAAAAAATGCAATGCACTGTCACGATACGGCATTGGCTGGGCAGGCTCTTACTGAATGGGTTGATGGGATGTTGAGTCAGGTCGAGGATGCCTGCTGCTTCCAGGCCCTTCCGCCCCTCTCTCATGTTTTACCCTCGTGACCCTCCATCACGAACCACAAGTGTCAGTGAGGTCGATCTGCAAACCAAGGGCGCCTGAACGGACAAGGTGGACGGCGGTGGGGGCGCGGGATTTGCTGTCCGGCGATTTGAGTGGTTACCCTTCTGTCGGTATCGGACTGTGGCCGCGCGTACAGGGGGATCGCGGATGCAAATCAAGTCAACCGGCCGGCATCTGCTTACTAGTGCACATATACATTTCCTTTGAGGGCACGTTTGGAGCCTGGGGGCCAATGTTGAAGTGTCCATTCGTTTCTGCTGCCTATGCAAGACAGCCACAGCAAAAGGACACTCACTAGGTTGTTTGTGAGATCCTATGGAGTACCCAGAAACCGAACTCCACCAGAAATTCACACTCAACCCCGAAAATTCCCACGGTGTTCCAACTGTCCGAAAGATCCCAAAATTGAAAAAGAATCGAAAAAGGACGATTGCCATGAATTGAGTCGTTAGGGTATCTTTGGTATCTTTGGGTATCGTTGGGTATCATCGGGGTATTTCGTGCCAAAACGAAACCAAGTTCTGCCAAGCCAGTGTGCCGCTTTCGCCTTCTCTCTGAGCCGACAACTGCTTGTCGTGTCGCCGTGTGTCTGCAAGGTATTAGCACTCCAACCAAGACATGCCTTATGAAAGAGAAACCATTACTCAATTACTCAGTCATCGTTCAAGTCATTCCGCTGCACCTCCTCAGCATCGTACAAGTCAAGCATTTCGTCGAGGTGTTTATGAGTTCATGTATCGATGCTCCAAGGACTCGTGGGATCCAGCTCCAACGCTTCGCCGTCCCAGATGTAAATGTCCACGGCTAGACACGTAAAGTTGCCGTGGACATCCTGTAACGCAACCGTGGTCTCAACTCGTCTGTAGCTCCCTCTCTCTTCGTACTTGTTGATTATCTGGCGCTGGGAAGCTGTCAGGGGCTACAGGAGAATTCCGTTAAACCAGGAGCTTGCATCTTGGATGAAGGTAGGATATGTTTTTCCCCGAACCGAACATAGTCTGTAACCGGGCACCTTGGTTCGGTGCACCAGCGGCAGGACTTCATTGGTGCGTGTTCTGTCTCTGGTCAGGACTAGGGCAAGCAGAGACACGGCGGATAGGGTTCCGTAGATGAGAACAGGTCGCGATTGCATCTTACGGCAGACTTGGAAGTTTGTATCAATCTCGACACCGCTCCGGTCCTCTGCTGCTGGTGGCGGTGTCCAACAACAATTTCATCAGTCGCCAAAATCACTGAATGAAATCTAGCAACGTCCCGCGCTACCCAGTTGTGCCAGGCTCCATGAGTATTTATAACTTTTCGTGGAATTGACTAGTACTTCTGGAGCAGAGTTCGCACCATGGCTTCTGAACTATGGCTCTAATAAGATCACCAGATCATTGGCATCGGCGTCTGTTTGATAGCTAGCGTGGAGTTTACGGCCCAATCTTCTAGGCGACCAATGTCAAAGCTATATTTTCCCCGAAAACGTACTGTCAATGGTTTCGCACCCAAACACCGGGCCCCAAGGCTGGACAGTCTGCTGTACGTCACCAGCGATCTACTGACCCCTGGCCGATGTTGGTGACGGGCTCGGAACACAACATCGGTGCATTTCATGACTGGCATATGCTCGAAACGGTCTGAAGACTCCGGTTCGCTCCCGCCGCATGCAACAGCGACTACTCATTTCGCCATTCCCCTTGCCTTCACCAGTTCATTACTTCTCTGCCACTCTGGTTCAGGCTGCCACGCCAATCCGAAAGCGATGAATTGCCGTGGGGGCTGCCAACATCCATGCGACCAACGGCGGGAGACTGTGTAAGTTGCACAGTGCAACATGCACAAGATCAATAGGGTGTAAATGGCTGTGAAATATTGAGAGCACGAGGCAAGCAGCGCAGCCGAATCACCAACAGACAACCTGACAAGATCCCTGCTTGCATCCCTGCCCACTCCGGCGTTGCTTGCCAATCCTCCTCCACCCTCCCCTCACTTGGTTGGCAGGCGCCAGTCTCAGTCAGGGAAGCGCGAGATAAGCTCCGCTGGACGAACTGTGCCCCGAACTTGCCTTGCGCAAACCACACTTAACTGAGGTGCGGATCGCTTTCCCGGTAGCCACCATGTCACCACTTGATGAAAAGGCAATTTCACCACGCAATGCTGAGGCTAAAGCTGACTTTGACTCCGGAGAACCCATCTCACGATACGAATAGTTAACGCTAGGTTATCGCTAACTTTTGTTTTTGCTGACGCCTCAACAACGAATGGCCATCCCGAAGGCTGAACTAACCAATGCAAGGTGGTCCAGCAGACCAGGCCCAGTTTCAGCCCGGCCACCACTTCCTTCTGGAGGTAGCGCATTCCTGGCCCCCAATCCTCCCAGCGCCCGAGAACATTTGCCCAGACCTCGCCTCTCTGGCCACTCAGCACCAGCCGGCTCAATCCGCTGTCGAGGTGGCGGCCTCGTAGCGCCGACCTACGCGCCCGTGAAACAAACGCTGACCCGCCCTCATTGGTTGTATCGGGAGCTACCCTTGTCCCAGTTTCCCTCGCGCCCGATCGCAGCGGTCCACAGACACCTGATGGCACCCCAACAAGCTTCCAACGGCAGCTGGCCTCTCTAGCCTCCCCACCCGCTTCGGATGGCGTCGATTGGCTGTTTGGGTGTACTCCCCCAGCACGGCTGCAATAGCGGCTGGCCTCCAGGCGGCAAACCACAGGGCTGGAATGCTGGGAGTGGCACCACACCGATGAGAAAACGAAATGGACCGGCGCACCGGCAGCTCGCGCTGTCAGCACCCAGGGCGCCAGGGTGGGCGAGGATCTTCGGTACCTTGCTGTGTGGCCCCCAATAGTCTTGTTCCTCCTCCCGAGTCGGCATGCGTCCGGCGCCAAGGCAGCCCCTCGAGTGTAGAGGTTACTGCGTACTATGCACATAGCAGGCAGTATAGTACATGGTACCTAGTAGATGCTGCCCGGAACTTGTGTGTCTACTCTCGCGCCCACTCCCAAGAAGACGTCGCACCGTCATACATCGGTCCTCTTCCCACTGTGCTGTGTTACCCTGCCCAGTCGTTCGAGGCCAAGTGGGAAGAAGGTGGTCAGAATCCACAACCAACTGCATATCTTCCACCTCTACCCCCCATCGGGCATACTCGCTCGTATGTCCCCGTTGGTTCTACCTCCCCACTCTACCCTCTCTGCGTTATATTCTCGCTCTCGGCACCGACCCGAGGAAGCCATATATGTCCCAGCATCGGCCATTTGATAGAAGACCAATATTTCTTGGCTTCTCCCACGCGACGTCGCCAAGTTGAAGAGGGGGGAAAGTTGAGGACGCTGCATTGATGTAAGCAGCGGTCAGTCAAGAGACAAGATGTTGTCATCGGGGGTTTACGTCTTCCGGAGGGACGAGACAACAAAGCTGGATACGGGAGCCATCGTCGGTATCGCCTGCGCAGCCGGCGCCCTCTTTCTCGGTGGCATCGGCCTCTTTCTGATATACTGGCGACGACAAAAGCGATATGATCGCCAATCAACCGCACGCGAGAGGCCCATTGAGGAGAATCACCTGGCTGCCTACTCGCCCCCCGTCTACACGCATGACTACAAGATGGGTCATGACTCGACGATAGCAGGGAGCGGATCCTCAGCGCGAACCTTTTCACCAGAGTTCCCCAAAGAGGGCGTTTTCTACTCGCCCGGAGAACCCGCAAGCGTGAGCGCCATGCCAGCCCATCCCGCCTACATCCCCCGGGCACTTGTTCGGCCAACGCCACCCTCTTCCCAGACCATCCCGACTGAAGTTGAGCCCCCTCGGCCGCAGATCGCCCTCCAGCCGCCGCCGAAACCGCGATCCAAGAGCACCAAGACACGCCCGGACGACCTCGTGATGCAGGCCTATCTCCACGCCGCCGATGGCGAGAGTGTGCCCTCCGAGATCTTTCGCAACGGCGATAATGATAGCGACCGCGAGAACCAGCTTCAGCCTCCCTCTCCACTCCAACAACAGCGCCGAAACTCACCACGCGGCCTGGCATCTCCACCCCATATGAACCTCTCCTCCAGCCTCCCACTCCGAGACCCGCCCCGCAGTTCCCCTCGCAATGCCCCGACTCCCACGCGATCCCAGGTAGTCACGGCCCCAGGCACTAACGTTATGCCTGGTCTCCGCACTGGCACGCTAGCGCGCCCCCAGCCCTCGCCGCCGCGTCTTTTCATTGAAACCGGCCACGAGAGACCCGCGCTCTACGTGCGAGACACGGACGCCGGAATCTCGGCGCCCATGAACATCTCTCCGCCACTTGCCCATCAGCAGTTTGCGAGCCCTACTGAGGAACCGGTCCAGCACGGCGGATACACTAGCCATAGCCATAGCCATGGCCACCACCGCGACGATGAGACCTCGTGGAGAATTGACAATTGGATGGCAGGACATCCAGCACCGCCACCGGCTCCGTTACAGCTACAGCTGAGGCCGAGGCCACGATATCAGCGAGATGAGGTATCAAGGGATAGTGACGTTTGGGGTTGATCCCTCTTGTCACACTTAGTATATATCTTTGATACTCGATTTCTTTTAAGTGTTTCCTTATGTTTTTTTAGTTTGTCTTCGAACCTCTGACGGGCGGCTTTTTGACATTTGGTCCCTGGATGGATGGGTGAACGAATGGGTTGATGATCTTAGGACAGGTTCAACATGGATGGGCTGGTTAGCCTCGGGATGGCTGGAGTTCAGGAACATTGGTTACAGATTGGGTATACCTATTTGCTTGGAATTTGGCATTGTCGGCCTCTACGGCAATGGGCAACGGTATAAAAGTTACACGCTCGTTGATTACTAGGGTACAGGGGTTCGGCGGTGGGAAAACCTGCGAGGACAAGTTATGGCAGCTTCTTTTGCCACTGAGGGTCGATAGATTCGATCACAACTATACAACTATGAACAACCCAGCCATCATCGTACAAAACTTGTTACTATTGTTCCTATAGATTGTAGGCGGTCCTGTCAACTAATCTCCGCCAAGCCGACGGCCAGAGCCTCTCGTTTTCCACGAGTCAGGCAGCACGGAACCTGTCGATGCACCAGTGCTGTTACCCGTGGACGCAGCCGCTGGACGCACAGCTGTGCCGTAGTCACGTTGCAGGGCCCTTGGCGCCTGGACAAGTCGTGACACAAATGCAGGTGTTGCAAGAAGGTTTGGACCCCCGCCAAACTCGGGCCAGAGTCTTGATAGGAAATCGTACAAATGCGCTGCTACGATGCCGCTCATTTGCAGGGGGATCAGGCTGGGGGACATGAGCAACGATGAGAGCAGCATGCAGTATGGGAGGGATTGAGCGGGTACGGTGAAGAAGAAAAAGTTCGCCTTTTGGCCCCGCTGGTCCTGGGTCACTGTGTACACCACGGACAGGATTAGCCCCTGGAGAAACATGACGTTGCCCAGGTAGAAGTGGTTGATGGCCTGTACCACGTTAGTCCTCGGCGAAACCACGCAATAAACTATGTGATAAAGTGTTGGAATGTAGGGAGCTTGAAAACCGCTCAGAGCAAACAGGATATATCACATCTGAGTCATCCATTAGAGCATACCCACCCATGTCTGCATCCCCAGCCAAACCCGTAAAGCGAAAGAGGGCAGGCCAAAGACACAGGGGTAATCTTCCTCGTTTCCAGGAACCGCAATAGTTGGGAGAAGGAGCACTATGCGGGCAGATATACGAGGTGTACAGCGCGAAGGGATGGGGCAAGAGCACAGGGAGTGGACCTACAATGATGATACCGGAAACAGTAATGAGGTACCAGAAGAGATCTTCTTTTCGGAGGAACCTAGGGTTTCCCATTTCCAGCTGGCTCAAGTACTGGTAGGCGAAATACGGATCCAAGATGAGTCCGATCTTGGGACCGCTGATGAGGAAGGCGGTCACAAACCGCCATATTTCAGGCGGGAAGGCGAAGATCCTGTCGCTGAGGAACAGGAACCGGTAGAATCCGATCAAACCAAAGTGCGCGCTGAATGAGCAGATAACGATGGCCGTCGCCAATGTCCTGCAGTGTGTCAGCAACAGTCGGCGATGAGGTGGGCGATGAAGAGGTCGGTCGGAACTGACCTTGCCATTGGGGGTGCCGCCCAGTAGGCATCCATTATCTCCGACGACATCTTGGCGTCTTGAGAAAAAAAAAGGTCGTGAGCGAGAAAGTGGTGAGTGCGATTACGGTTTGCCCCCGATCCTCAAGAGGAAAAGCTCCCAGGTCATTGAACTGAACTCAGGGAGGCATGTTCATGATGGGAAAGCAAAATGGAAGAGACCAAGAGGCGCCTCGGTGATACCGAACCACCGTTTGTGATTCGTGTCTTTTTGGAGGGCTATGGAAGGGAAGAGAATGGCACCAAGGAAAATTCGCCTTTTCAAGGCAGCTACCCTGGTGGGGCTTTGAGGAGCTTGGGCCTTACACATTTGTTCCCAGGGCTCAGGGGCACCAGTGATGCAAAACTTTATCCTTATCGATTGCGATTGGAGACCTCTGCATGAGAGTCTTCTGTGCGCCGCTTGTTTGAGTGGGGAGAAAAGGCAGCAGGTATCTGGCTGACTGCGGAAAACAATTAAACAATCAACAAGTTCATCATTATAAACTTTCATCCACCTTTATCGTGACACTTGAGAGCTTTATCGCTGTGTGTGGACCTGGCAGGCTGGTCCGGTACCCGGGCACTTGGAGCTGTTTCAAAACTGGCGGTGGACCTTCTTCCTCCGTCAATCACGACTCCAACATTTCTCAGGCCATAGAGACGTGAGGGATGGCCATGGGGAGCTTTAGAGGCCCCATATTGGGCCAACTGAGGCCAATCCCGGCGCGTCGCACTGGTCAAATCCCTTGCCGATTCTACTCCGCACCTGTTGGCTCCATTCCCGCATCCAAGAAGAAATATGTCCCAACCAAAGGGACATACCCCGTCGGCTTCCAGGCTACGGGCGTGGTAGTTGGTGTCAAGCCGGGGAACACGGCAAAGCCAGACCTCGCCTTTGTGGCTTCGGATCGGCCATGCACTGCTGCGGCCGTCTTCACCAAAAACAAGTTCCAAGCAGCCCCCGTCACTTTCAGTCGCAGTCTGCTCCAGAATAAGGGAAACCAGAGCATCTGGGGGGTCCTTGTTAATTCGGGATGTGCCAACGCTGTCACGGGCAAGGGAGGGCTGGAAGATGCCGCCAAAATGGCACAAGCGGCTGATGAGTGCCTGGGACAGAACAACGGGACCATCGTTATGAGCACTGGCGTCATTGGCCAGAGGCTGCCCATCAACAAGATCATCAAGAACGTCCCTACTGCCCACGAGGCCTTGGGCTCGTCCCACGAACACTGGCTGAGATGTGCCAAGGCCATCTGCACCACCGACACCTTCCCCAAACTCATCTCGCGCACTTTCACCCTCCCGTCGTCGCCAACAACCGAGTATCGCATCGCTGGAATGACTAAGGGTGCTGGCATGATTCACCCGAATATGGCCACCCTGCTAGGCATTATCACCACCGACGCGGCAATCTCGGCTGCGGCACTGCCATCCCTGCTCAAGTCCGCAGTGGACCGCTCATTCAACAGCATCACCATCGACGGCGACACGTCCACCAACGACACTGTAGCTCTGCTGGCCAACGGTGCCGCTGGAGGCAAGGAGATTGTCGAAGGTTCGGAGGACTACGAAGCGTTCCGCAATGTTTTGACTGGATTCGCAACCGAGCTTGCTCAACTCATTGTTCGCGACGGCGAGGGCGCCACCAAGTTTGTGACCATCCGTGTGACCGAGTCAGCGGACGAGGAGGCTGCAAGGAGAATTGCCAGCACCATTGCCCGGTCGCCGCTGGTGAAGACAGCTCTGTACGGCAGGGACGCAAACTGGTACGTCCCCCCAGCTATGGTGTCGATGGGTAGAAGGCTAACAAGCGTTCAGGGGCCGGATTTTGTGCGCAACGGGTTACTCGCTGATTTCAGAGCCCGGAATGCCTGTGAACGATGTCCCATCAGTTTCCCCTGAGAAGACCAATGTATCTTTCATCCCCGCTGACGGTTCCGCCGAGTTGAAGCTCCTCGTAAACGGCGAGCCAGAGCAAGTCGATGAGGTGTGTATCAAGGCCAATTCAGGACTCGGGGGCTGACCTTTCATACAGACGAGGGCCGCGGAGATCCTCGAGTATGAAGACTTGGAGATCTTGGTCCGACTCGGTACTGGCGACAAGCAGGCCACATACTGGACCTGCGACTACAGCCACGAGTATATGTACGTTAATATACAGCTGGGACTTGATTTTTTCTGACTTTTCACAGTACCATCAATGGCGATTACCGCACATGAGAAAAGTAGAGGAGATTTGGGTGAAGGATCGGGAGTATTTACATAAGAGGTGCATCGAGACAAACCCCGGTGGACCAGTTTGTTCTACTAGGGCATTCAAATGTATAGAATAATATAAAGGGAACAGTTTTCAATTCAGGCTGCCTGTATTGTCTTGTGAAGAAATGGGGCAAGCTGGCAATGGTTGATTTCCATGTTCAGGGTTAGGGTTTCTCTAGTTGACCCCTGCTTGGCGAACCACTTTAATCAGCGCGATGAACGCTTGCAACGCGTCTCGCGTCTGCCCCTCCGAGCCAGCCACTCTCCAGTTCACATCGCCAAAGCTCTCTACACCCTCACACCGAGCACCAAGCAACCACAAAATGGCACCCAAACCGGAGTCAAAAGGCGAATCGTCAACCTCGGCTGCCAAGGCCCATCTCGCCACATCAAATGGTTCTCCCACCTACGAGCTGCCATGGTACTAGCCCTTCTCCTGACTGCACCACCAGTTCCTGACGATGCTTTTGTGCAGGGTAGAAAAATACCGACCAGTCTTCCTCGATGATGTTGTTGGTAACACGGAAACAATCGAACGGTTAAAAATTATTGCAAAGGAGGGTAACATGCCGCACGTCATCATCTCGGGCATGCCAGGTATCGGCAAGACGACCAGCGTGCTCTGCCTTGCGAGGCAATTGTTAGGTGATTCGTATAAGGAGGCTGTTCTGGAATTAAATGCCAGTGATGAGAGAGGTGCGAACGACTGATCCGGAGTATCTGCCAGGGCTCCGAAGCGGGGGCTAACCATTGGGGCAAACAGGTATCGAGGTTGTCCGACAGAGGATCAAGGGATTTGCTCAAAAGAAGGTCACGCTACCGCAGGGTCGGCACAAGATTGTCATCCTTGATGAAGCTGACAGCATGACCTCGGGCGCGCAGCAAGCCCTCCGACGGACTATGGAAATCTACTCCAACACCACGCGTTTCGCTTTCGCCTGCAACCAGTCGAACAAGATTATTGAGCCGCTCCAATCGCGATGCGCCATCCTGCGGTACGCAAAGTTGACAGACGCCCAGGTTGTCAAGCGGCTGCTTCAAATCATCGAGGCCGAGAAAGTCGAATACAGCGACGATGGGTTGGCGGCTTTGGTTTTCAGCGCGGAGGGCGACATGCGACAGGCCATCAATAATCTGCAGTCGACGTGGGCGGGTTTCGGATTTGTGTCAGGCGATAACGTCTTCAAGGTGGTGGACTCGCCGCATCCCATCAAAGTACAAGCCATGATCAAGGCATGCTATGAGGGTAATGTGGACTCGGCTCTCGACACACTTCGCGAGCTCTGGGATCTCGGGTACTCCAGCCATGACATTATCAGTACCATGTTTAAGGTGACCAAGACAATCCCAACGCTCAGCGAGCACTCCAAGCTCGAATTTATCAAGGAGATCGGCTTCACACACATGAAGATCCTCGAGGGTGTTCAGACATTGCTGCAGCTGAGTGGGTGCGTAGTCCGCCTTTGCAAGCTGAACATGGATCCAAAGAAGTTTGAGCTGCCCAAGAAGTGAAGCGGAAGAGATGGGGGACGAGTCTTAAGATACCCGAGAAGACTGCAAATGCTTTTGGCGTCATTGGTCAAGGGACACGGATGGATGCATTGACGTCGACATGAAATGTTTGGGTCCTGTTGTACAGTAGATACAAGTTACAAAAAGTTATACTCGGTTGATGATTTTAGCTGGATACCGTACCTCAGGTCAACTTTGTCGGACAGAGCGAGACCATGGAACATGAGCACCACAAACGCGGTGAAAAATAACGAGCATCCAGTTACCAGTCCATTCCTTTCATTCAATCCTCATCCTTGCCATACTGCTCCTCTAAGCTCTGCCACATCGCCTGCTCCCTCATCAACCGCCGCCGCATCCGCATGCTAGCCTCGTACTCGCGAAGTCGGTAATCCGCCTCAATCATGCTCCCCAGCACCATGCCTGACATTTGGATATATCTACTACCAGTTATCTTCCCCCCTGTCCCGTGAAAGCAGGAAAGCTTAGGTGTGCTATACGTACACCTTGAACTGCACCGTCAAACCCCGATACAGCGGAGACATAGCGTAGCCTACGCCGCCCAGCAGCGCCGTTGCGATCCCCCACTTTACGGCGCCGTAGGTGGCGCCCCTCGCGGCTTCCCAGGAGGCCTCGACGGCTTCTTGGTGTTTGGCTACGTCGTGAGATCGCATCATGTGTCTGTCTCTGGATGTGTTTGCAGTTCTCGTGTTGGGTTGACAGCTCAGAATTTGGCCGGCTGGGCGTCTGTCAAAGTGTGTTCTGATATCGCCGCGGTTTTTCGAAGAGGTCTTGCTGTACCAAGGAGTTCGGGCTCGATAGGTCTCGATTAATGAGGACTCGCTTATTGATTTTTCTGGTGTCGTTGCTCCGGAGGGTGAAGGTGGGCAGGTATCGTGTGAGAGGTGAGCTGCACGAGGTTCAGGTGAAGCTGAGGTTTACTCAACAAAACCCTCGTCAACCGCAGAGGAGTTTGTGAGAGAGAAAACAATTTTACATATGATACAAGAAACTCTTTTTCAATTCTTCAGGTACCGGGTCGAGGGTTGCGTTGCACCTCGCATCGATCGATCATCTCGCGGTGTGTTGGTGGGGTGCGTCATATGGTCGTCAGGCGACCGTCCGCGCTAAAATGCTAACACCCAAGGGGTTTTGTCCCAAGTGCGATTCGTAGCACGCGATCACCTCCGAGGAATTAACATACTACAGATGTGGGAAATCGTGTTGAAAGAAGCACTTCCGCTAAAAGTGCTAGCAAGCCGAGAAAATAAAACATTGACATTCTCACATTTCCTAGGTTGTCTGATCCCCTCGGGCCAATGATTCAGGTCAAGCTTCAAGCATCTAAAGCCAAGGACACGGCAAAGATACCTAGATTTGAACATGTTCTTCCATGACCTATGGTTGCGCAGTGCAAATGCTTTCGAAGAGTGGATCAACTTTCTTTCCTAGCCATCTACCGAATTTAGGTGGCTCCAAGTCTCTCTACCATGCCCTTCACTGTTCCGTTCACAAAGGCCGATTCAGCAGACACGCTTTGTAAAGATGGCTCCCCACATAGAAGTCTATCGTCCGCCCGCCGCCAACTGACTATGAGAGGGAGAGGTCAAATCATTGGTTCGCGGTGTCTACCACTCATGACGACGCGTCAACCCCTCGTAGGAAATAGAATTACACTAGAAAAGGGTATTTCCGAGACTCCGTGAGAATAAAAAGCAAAAGTTTATACACGGACTCTTGAAAATGCACAATGCCGCTCTCGCCATTGACGCCAGAAATATCAGCCACCATTCTGATGCACCCTTCTATCCCGTTCTATAATCGCCGTTTTTTCTTTTCGTGACCGGCCCATTGAGGGACTTTTATGCAGCCGGAACCCCGGGGATGATGCAGCGACGCTCGCAGTCTTTGTACATCTATGCCTTGCCGTCATCGTTCGTCCACTGTCCGGGAAATAAGAGGCCAACTTGGTGGTGCAACCGCACACACCACTAGCCGTAAGCATCCTCCTACAAAGCCTCGGCGGCCCTGCGGATGTTGGGAGCTTGTGCCATGATCATCATCATTTTTTCGCGTTCCCGCTCCTCGGCAAAGACTCTTCTGCTCATCTCCAGCACCGCCTCAAAGCCTTCCTTGCCCTTGATGGCATTCTCCCGGAATCGCTTGACGAGCGTGTCTTCAATGCTGTTCTTGATACGCTGCCAACCTCCGCAGAGGGCTGTAATTTTGGCATCCTGAACAAATTGTGTCTGGTTATCGTTGAGAGGTTTGTAGATGACTGTCTCTTGCACATTGATGAGGTTGCTCCACGTCAGGTTGGCCGATACCATCGTGACAGTCTTGTTCGCAGGGTCCACGTATGATGTTTCCAGCACCTGCGATTCCTCCATCGAGCCGCCCATCATCTTCTTGAGCCAGTCCGGCGCCGATTGTCTACATGTGATCAGACGCTCGGTGCGCAGAATACCGGTAGCGGGATCGACAGTCCGGCTGATCGTGTCGACAGCCACGACATGTGTTGATTTTTCATTCCATGGGCAGTACTTGCGCCAGTTGGCTGTCGACACCTCCTCCCAGGAGTAGTTGAATGTCTCGGTGTTAGAAAACACCTTCATCTTGTCGTCGATTCCTCGGCGGTGGAAGTAGGCCGATGGGCCGCGGGTCGTGTGAGAAAGAGGTTGTGGGAGGAACCGAGTGCTCCGATCACGCTCCTGTTCGCAGGCTCGATGAGGATCAATCTAAAAGCGCGATAGAGGAATTCACGTGCGATAAAACAAAATCCGCCGGGCGAGACGGCCTTCGCGTCGTCGAATGTTAAATATCAGAGCTGTTGGGGGTTCCGAAAAAGGAATTGAGCGAGAGTGAATAGGAAGTAACCTTTCCCTACGTTCTCCGGACAGACGGGGTTTTGGCAGGAAACGCGAGAGGGAGGTGCCGGGTGCGGTTTTTTTTATGGCAGGCGAGGAAGATTTCATGCAGCCAATCGATTGACCCGTAGGCGACGAAATCTTATCGGAAGCTAAAAGTGGCGAAAATGTCCCTAGGATGAGCGACGAGTCACGACCCGGAATTTCATCTGCTTCCAACCACGATAGCTCTGGATGAACACCACCAACGTCAAAAATTGCTTATGCGATTGTATGTACTTGGACTAGATGTGGCGGCAGTTGGGCCCTTATAAAGGTTCGAGAGCTGTCAATCGTTAGTCGTACATAAAACCATCGTGGTTTCCTGTCAAAACCCCTGCGGAGAGCACTACGGCACGTCCCCTCTCCACCCATGGAGATGCCGACTATCGCCTGTAAACGCCAAATCGGGTTGACAAATTGTCATGAGGACCCCAGGAATTACACAGTTGCTACCCAAATAATGCAGAAGGTGTTGCGGGATCCCCTTGGCGAGCAAAAGAAGACTGAATGCGAGAAAACAACAGGAGAGAGTAACGGGGTGGCATGTTGAACATTACAATCCAACGCCTGAAAGATTGTTAGCGCGGGACTTGGTGAGTATCCAATATATGAATGGCTGGGAAGCTATTTTGCGAGGGGGCAAGCCATAATATTTACTCCTTGATTCTAATATTTGGAGCCTTGAAATTTACTCCTTAGATAGGGCCTCAAGTTTCCATCATAAGCCCTCAAAAGTAGAAAGAATGCCGGGGCAATTCTGCCCCACAAGCTGTAACCAAGCCGTAAAGTGCCGCGCGAACAATCTTTCAGGGGTTGGACTGTAAAAGCGTTGCCAATTGCTGGTGCATATGGATTTAACATAGAACAGACTCTGTCAGATGTCATAGGATGAACCCTGAGTAGAGACTAGTCAATTTTCGGCAGCTTTCGTGCAAATGTCAGAAAGCCGAAGGTATTGATTGGTATTCACGTGGTATTCCTTCAGGCAAACGTACGGAGTAGTGTCTTAGATCATTTTTGTTGCCTTCAAAGCCTAGGGTTGAATCAACAACTAGAATTTCGAGATGTTTGCCAATTTGAGCTCGGCGCATGATCATAGATCAATAATCAGATGGTTTCCCATGAAAGAATTACGATCAAATAGATACGATCCGGCAGGGAATATTCACTAGACTGCAAGATAAAGTTGACGTGGCTGTGGCAGTGTTGACTCATCTCCAGCTACACTACCATCGTAACAGTTTCATGGAAATAACTTCGTTGCTCTCGGTCATCAGTCTTCTCAGTAATCATCTCCACGGCTTATGACCTCCTTCACGGTCGGCCGAATGAGAATTGTCTGAATGTTGGTTAGCTTGGCGGTTTGCACAACGGAGGGAGTTAAACTTACATGCTCGTATTGCGCAGTGTAGGAACCCTTCTTATCCACCAGCGGGGGGTAAGCTTCAACGATGCCGTTTGACACCAGATTGTTCAACTGTGATTAAGTTAGCTCTGCCCAGCCACAATCTACGGAATTACCCACCCCAAGCAAATACTTCTCCTGGCCCAATCGATCGAGATAACGCCTGCACCACGGAATGGTCCCGAAGTTTTTCTTTATCACGTTCAACAGTGACTTTGCTGATGTCAAACGAAGATCAATCTTGGGGGCATCACTGCGCAGAGCATAATGCGAAACTTCTCCCTCCTCATGCACGTAGCCATTGCCTGTGCTTCCAAATGTTTCGATGGCAAACACATCTCCCTCCTCCATCTTCGTCTGATCATTAGATTTCACAATTGGCACGCTCTTGGTACCATGGATGCTGTAAGGCAGGATGGTGTGGCCGTTGAGGTTGCGGATCGGCTTGACGGGATACGTCGTGCCGTTCAGCTCCACCTCGTAGCTCTCCATAACCTCTTGAATGATACCACCAATCTCGCCGAGTCTGGCATCAATACCCGCCTCCTTGACGCCCGCATTGGTGGCAGCCTTGACAGCCTCCAGAAGTGGTTCGTACCGGGGTTCAAATGCAAGCGTGAAAGCGCTGTCAACAATACGTCCGTTCACATGGACGCCAATGTCCACTTTCATGACATCTTCCTGCTGGAGGATCATCTTGTTTCCAGCATTGGGATTATAGTGCGCAGCGCAGTGGTTGATGCTCAAGCCCACCGGGAAACCCATGCCAGCCTTGAGCGCATCACCCTCCTCCAACCCTTGGTGTCCGACCAGGGCGCGCACACTGTCCTCAATACCATTAGCTATGTCTAACAGCGACATGCCGGGCTTAATGTTCTTCTGTGCCCACTGGCGGGTCTGGCGATGTGCCTCGGCAGCATGTCGATAATCCGTGAGGAAGTCGCTATTCAAGTTGTCCAGCTCGCGCTTCTCCTTGCTGGTAGTCCTGTATCGATTCTCGTTGACGTACTCCACCTCCTCGCCTTTGGGAAATGTGTTGTTGGGAAACAGCTGCGAGATCAGAACGCGGGGAGGGTCTGACTGGACGGTAGCGGCCTTCTTCTTCTTCTTGGGCTTTCTCTTCTTCTTTTTCTTGGCAACCCCAGTTGTGTTAGCCGCTCCGGCAGCATCGTCCGCGTCATCGTCCGAGTCGTCATTGTCCTGGTTCAGGTTCCCGTTGGTCGCGGTTGCTGTATCGAGCCCTGGCTTGCTGGGTCCAGTGGCAGTCTCGCTAACTATTTACGGGCCGTTAGTTTGGCACAAACATATGGAGACTGGGAAACGGCCAACTGCTCAGCTTACCGAGCTCATCTGTCGGGGCTTGGGTCGCCATACTTTTGATTCTAGCAAAGGGGAAAAAGAGAGGAGGGAGTTGATCGCAACAACCCTCTGAGGCCTTAGGAGTTCAAGATAGCGGCTTTATACCCCACCAAACGATGTCGATTTTTAGGGCGTGCAGGGCGTGGATGTTAGCAGGGGTTTTTCACACAACGCGGGGCAACTCAATTGTGTGGCACAGCATGCATCGCACGCCACAGCGGTAATTGAACTGGGGCCTAGTCAATTTCGTCACCAGGTCAGCTTCCATATATGCTTCTGTCCCGAGCATGCCTCTCCACCTAACCATGACGCTCCCCGACTAGCACACCAAACAGCCAGGCCCCAACCCGACTCAAACTTGACCTGAGAATGAGGAATGCCACTACGCACCGCCTTCATCCGCGTGACGGCGACCGCAACATCCCTCCGCACCCCCAATCGGCCTCTCCACACAACCCGTTCCCTCTACGATGACCACAACCACCATGACCACCACAAGCTAAACCACTACGAAATCCTCAAAGTCCGCCCTGACGCCTCCTTCGCCGAAATCAAACGCTCGTACTTCGCACTCTCCAAAGCCCACCATCCTGACCACAACCCGTCTGACCCAGCCGCCGCCCGGCGCTTCATGCGCATCTCCGAAGCTTACGCCGTCCTCGGCCACGGTGAGAAGCGCGCGCGCTACGACCGAGATGTAATGAGACGGCATTCCCAGTCTACGCCGGTTCTACATGGGCACCGCCGCGGATCATATCATTCCTCGAACCCGGCGGGAGGTCGACCGGCTTCGGGGCTGTCTCGCCGGAGGGGGGCGTTTACGGGGCCGCCGCCTTCGTTTTTCCGCTCGGGAGGGTGGGGCTCACATTCGGCAAAGAGGAAGGCTGCACATGAGGAGAGCACAGGGTCGTCGGGGATGGGGACCGAGGCAGGAGCAGGGACAAGGACGAATAACGCGGGAACTGGGGGCATGAGGCCCGGGCAGAATCCATACCAGGGGATGGGGACCTGGGGCGATGATGTGCCGCATTTTGATCGCGAAGCGCATGAGCGAACTCAGCGGAGGCACGATGAGAGGCGAGCCAGGCGCATGGCAGCGTCGAGAGGCCCAAATCCCTTCGGAGAGGATGGAGGCGGCATGGGCGACTTCGCTGTCGTGGCCAGTGTATTAGTCACTGTCATATTGGGACCGTACATAGTTGGGAAATTATGGTTTGGGAGCGACAGGCAAAAGAGGGAGAGGGAATCTAGAAGTGGCTAGGTCAAACACTTATGTACCCCCATGTATCGATCGTAACGGCAAGGTAATCGATTAGATAGATAGTACCGAACTCTAATTTACAACACGCTCGAGTCTGAGTTCACGCGCCTTGAGCTAGTACACGGGATTCATTAAACAGTCCCGTCCATAGAAGTCACAGCGTCCAGACCAAGCAATGCAGATGCATGAGAGATCCAAACGCCCTGCTCAATAATACGCAAAAGCTTTACGACTCGAAGGTGAAGCTAGTTCCGACCTTGTGGCTCGCCTGGTCGAGTTTCTGGGTATCGAACGAAGCGCCAACGCCGAAAGTGACGCCCTCACGAAGGAGGACGTTGTAGGCAACGGCGGCCACACCCCGGTCGTTGATCTTGGCCTGTTTGTTGGATTAGCTTCTGGTTCTGGACTTAACGACATGAGGCATTTACCTTGACGAAAGAGACGGGGTCGAGGCGGTACTTGGCGGCAACTTCGAGACCGACAGTATTACCGGTCTTGGAGTTCCAGGTGGCCTTGGAGCCGGCCTCAACCTGGCTATTGACCTTGTGGTAGTAGCTGGCAGCAAAAACGCTCAGGTTGTCCGTGGCTGTGACGGCGGCAGTGTAGGTGGCGGCCTGGTAGCCGACGGCGGCACTGTAGCCGGTGATCTTGCCTTTCTGGACGTCGTAGCCGGCCGAGGCACCAGCGAGGAAGCCATCGTGGCCAACAATGGCATCGATGTTGGCGGTAGGGCCCTTCAGAAGGTCAACAAAGGCACGGCCGTGGAAGTTGGGCTGCTTGAAGTGCAAGTTGAACTTGGCGCCGCGGGCCTGGGTGGCGGGCAGGAAGCTGAAGATACCCTCAGCTTTAAGCCCCTTGGCGAGGTTGTCGGCCATCTCGATCTTGGTCTCGAGGGCGTTGGCGGTGTTCCATGTCTGGGTAAGGGTCAGGCCTGTACGCAACCATTGCATTAGCAAGACTGCTTGCTGAGGCGTCCACACAACCGTCCCCTAGACGGGTGCATTGAGAAGCCTAGGCAAGCAGATATGGCTCAACGCCAGCTGCGGATTGAACAGGCGTCCGGGACAGCGCTGAGGTCTCTGCGCCAGGTTTGTATAATGGACACGCCCGTCCAGAGGACGCTTGTGAGGGGAGATGCGACGGTATTCACCATTGGGCTTGTCGGAGTATTTTCCCTCGATCTGTTGAAAAGGCAGAAATGTATCAGTATCTGTGGCGCAACAACGCGAGGGAGGGTAACCCTAAAGGAATTCGACGTACCGCGCCATTAGTGGCCTTGTCATGACTGCTCTTGCCAGTGACCTTGAAGGCGACATTGTTGGGGGTGTTGCTCTTGACCTCAATGGTACCCGCGGAGGCATGGTAAAAGTCCTTGTTCAGCAGCTAAAACGGCGAAATGTGGTCAGCAATTGACTCGTGGTTATGCGTAGCGGCGGCTGGAGCCGCAAATGGACTCAGTGCCTCATTTTCACGGGCCGGTGGCATCATGTCTTGGAGCGCTTACGTCGTTGGCCGACTTGGCGATGTCAGAGAAAGCCGGGATAGACATGGTGAACAGCGACAAAGTTCAAGAAAAAGATCACTGCGATTGAAGGGAATTAGAGAGCAAGGTGATGGTTCCTGAGGATCTCGGGACGGGATGGCTGAGAGGGTGCGGTTGAGTAGAAAAAGTTGCCAGGGACGTACGGCTTCTTAGAGAAATTTCTAGGGGGTGTAGTTAATTGGCAGTCCTTGGGCGTAAACACCCACCAGGGATCAACCGTCTTGAAACCACGTGGGTCTCTCAACAATGCGCTCCAAAACCCTAACCCTGAAATTGGAGGTTTTTGTTGCAATTGATCATGCCGCATGAAACATTCCATTATCTACACACTCTTCAATCTGTCCTGTTCTGTCGCCAATTCTTGGCGTCTTGCTAACTACTGGTACGGACTGGTCTTCTGCATGAAAGCCAAACCCAATCTCGCGTTGCAAAGACAGGAGCAACCACTGCAGCGCTCGGTCGCGATTTTCTACACTGCATGCACATTTCACTGCAGTAGACGGCATGCGTTGGGCCAACACTAGAAACTAGTTCAGCTTTTTGTCCAGTCTAATTTAATTGGCTAGCTAGGATGGGTGCCGCACCGACATAAACATCCCGACACCTGACAATGACACGAAATAAACACGCTCAAACCAGAAACCGCCACCCACATCATGCATCGTCGTACTTAGCTTTGTGGATGGCAATCGCTCTGCCACTAGGGTCAGTCTGTTTGACCCACTTAGGGGTCCATCTCATGACGGTAGATGCGCAAGACTGGGGGAAGTGCTCGTCGAACATCAAGCGGTACCAGTAGCTACAATAAATCCGATCAGTATCAACAAAGTCGACGTGGTTGACGGCACTCACGCTTCCTTGGTTTCAGGGATGTCGTCGCCCCACTCGGGTTTGGGATTCTTCATCATCTCATCGGTGACATGCAGCTCAGCGTTGTCCTTCAAGGCATCAATCCATCCATAACCAACACCGTCCGAAAATTGCTCTTTCTGGCGCCAGAGAATGTTGTCGGGCAGGTAGGGCTGGGCGGTCGGGTCGTCGGACGTATCAAAAGCCTTGCGGAGGATGTACTTCTCAAGCCTGTCGTCGGTAATGAGCTTTTCCTTGGGATCAATGTTCATGGCGACCTCGAGGAACTAGACGTAGCGTTAACATCATTTTCCGCCAGCTCCGGGCGTAACCTTACCTCCTTGTCCAAGAATGGAACACGAGCTTCCAATCCCCAGGCTGACGTAGACTTGTTGGCGCGGAGGCAGTCGGCCAAGTGGAGGTTCTTGACTCTCCGGACGCACTCCTCGTGGAACGCCTCCTTGCTAGGGGCACCATGGAAGTATAGGTAGCCACCGAAGATCTCGTCGCTTCCCTCTCCACTGAGTACCATCTTAATACCCATGGCCTTGATCTTGCGTGCGAGTAGGTACATGGGTGTCGAGGCGCGGATAGTGGTGACGTCATATGTCTCAAGGTGGTAGATGACATCGGACAAGGCGTTCAGGCCATCCTCGACAGTGAAGGTCATAACGTGGTGCTTGGTGCCCAGGAACTTTGCAACCTCGAGAGCGGCCTTGTTGTCGGGTGATCCAGGAAGACCAATAGAAAACGAGTTCAGCTGGGGAAGGAAAGTCATGGTCGACAGCTTGTTGTCGTCGTCAATACCAACCAGGCCCTCGCCCTTGTCGAGATCCTCAGGCTTCGCCTCCCCGACACCATTGGCCTCTTCCTGGAGCTTCTTCAACCGAAGGGTTTCACGTTGTGCAATGGATGCCACCAAGCTAGAGTCCAGACCGCCAGACAGAAGGACGCCATAGGGAACCTCAGCCATCAGCCTTTTCCTTACCGACTTCTCGAGCGTTTCACGCAGCAGCTTGAGGTCGAGAGGGGTCTCGGGCGTCTTTAAGCCATCCCACCAGCTGGGCTGGAAGTAGCGAGTCGTCTCGTTCGTCTTGCTGTCATAGACATGGCCGGGAGGGAAAGATTGGATCTTGTCGCAGACAGGATGCAGACACTTGAGTTCGGAAGCGAAGTACACGGACTCAGGCTGCGATGAGGAGAAGCCCTGGTAGAACGTGGTGATGCCAATGGGGTCGCGGGCAGCAATGGTACGGTCCAGCTTCTTGTCGTAGAGGACGAAGGAGAACATGCCGTCAAGGTACTTGGGCGCATCAAGGCCGTACTCCATGTACTAGTGGATGTCACCGTTAAAACATAATCAACTTGTCGGGGGCACATGCAATTGTAACCCACCAGAGGAATGATAACCTCGCAGTCGGACGTGGTCTTGAAGTGGTAGGGGTTCTTCAAGTGCTTGCGAATCAATCGGTGGTTGTAGATCTCGCCATTGACGGCGAGGACAATGCTCTCATCGGCATTGGTGAGTGGTTGAGCTCCGCTCTCTGCTTTTTGATGAGAGGTCGCCTTGGAAGACAGGTACACAGAACGGGACCCACCAACACCGACGATACTGAGCCGTTCATGGCACAGTACTGTGGCGTTGTGTTAGCTTACGACGTTCAGATCTAGCAGAGGAAGGAAAGGAAGTCCGCTGAGACCCCAGGGTAATTTTCATACTCGTGTTGTTAGAAATGACGCTGCCGCCTGTGGTGAGACAAGTTGTCAGCGAAATTGGGAAGCTTTATCTATGCTGCATTTTCTGACGTATCAAGCAGCCAGGGGTAGCAAGAATTACTCACTCCAATCAGGTCCCCTGTGACGGACTCTGTTGATAAGAGAGTCAATTGAGCGGTCCTGAGAGCAGATACGGGCTCAATTGGATGAAACTTACGCCTTGGCGAGCCGAAGAGCAGTCGGCTTGAATTTGAGGACGTCGGGATGACTATGTGCTTCAGATTAGGCCATGTCTTCTCATCGCCACTTTTTTCGCTGATGGAAGCTGTTCGCGATAAGAGAGCGATAGCGGGGTGTGCCCCTCCATGCAAGGGTGTAGAGAGAGGCATTAGGTAGGGATCAAGAAGCAAGAAAAAAAAATAACGAAAATGATGCTTACCTGTGGCAGGCGAAAATGCCACACATCTTGACTGGGTTATTGGGGTCTTCGAGGCAGTGTCAATGGGAACCTGAGGGAGTTGCGCAGCGCTGAGGAGCGGAGCCTGTTCCCACGATCAGCGTCAAGATGGACAGCTTTATACTTACTCTGGGCCGGCCAAGTGACAGGATCGGGTCTGATAGAAGTAAGGATGAGCGGGCAGCGGTCGTGACAGGAAGTGCAAAGGAGCGAGATACGCCGCGGGGGTGGGCTTTTCGAGGACGGCTTCGAAAATGCAGACCGAGTGGGATGAGAGGCTGCGAAGAGGTGTACGTGGGAGAGAGGGAGAGGAGCGTGGAAAGGAGAAAGAGTCACACGCTCGGAAAATTGTTTGTGTGTGCTTGAGCCCAAAATTCGGCTTGACGGGACGTCTTGATACAACAGGTTCCAGGGACTTGACTAAGGGGCCGAGATCCAAAAGGTCTAGTCTCAATGATGATCCCACACATTCAATTGACATGGAATCCCCAGCAGCCCGTTGGCCACCAGGGACCACCTTGCTGGGAGGCGACCTCAACAAACGAAAAGGTTTCGAGTCACTGTTAGGCCGATGTCGGGTACCACACTGATTGGCGGGGCCGGCCCCTCATTACCTAAACCGGCCTGATAAGGGATCTGGAGCTCCCATCTCAGTGGTAGCCCGCCCTTCGTCCACGTGAGGATGTGCAGCTGTGGGAAGCTCACCTGCGATGAACATTGAGAAGGTGTAGCCAACCCGCTGCCTTCACCGTTTCCGTGTATAACCCCGCAAATCGAGACATCATTTCCGCGTGGGGGTACTGCTGGTCAGAATTCGCCGGCTGGGCAAAGACTGCGCGGTCAGGCGCGGGCAGTAAAATCAGGTCCGCGCTTCACGGTGCTACGGCCAACCAGGAATCATACTGGCCAGCGCTGTTTCGGGGCGCAAGTCACGAGTAGCACATAGATTTTGCCCGACAGACTGCGGTACCGATCTGGGATTGCGGTGATTTCTATCCGGCAAACGCAGCCGGCAACCTACATAGTAGACTTCGCCTCGTCTCCTATGGATTTTCGACTTCGTTGCTGTTGTACTAAAGCAGTGGCAAACATTGCAGAACTGGTCAACATTCCCACCCATATGCCATAAGCCACCATGGTATTCCGTTAAACTCCGTGTCCATATCCCATCTATCCTCTGTGCGGTCATCGTTCATAAAATGTTTTCTGCCGCCTAGGGTGCTGCGTTCTCGCGAACAATTCGCTTGATTCGTCTCTCATACTCGGCGCGGTCCTTCTTGAAAAGGTTATAGGCTTCAGCTTGGGCAGGCGACTCGGGGTTTGGGTCGTTCAAAAGATCCTGGACGCCGAGAAGAATCTGCTTGATCGTAATCGCCGGCCGCCACGCCTCCTCCTCGTTGAGGATAGAAAGGCACACTGTGCCTGACGGGTAGACATTCGGGTGGAAGAGCGGGGGAATAAATTTGCCTGCATGAGGGCATTGTTAGTCTCATGACCTATCATGAGTGGTGATAGGACGCCGGGGTAAGAAGGTGAAAGACTTGCATTTGGGCGGTTTCGTGGGATATTCTGCAGGTGAGAAGCCAGTCAGTACTGTTTATCATACAGCACCAGGTCACGGAAGGAGGGGCGCGCACCATCGGGAAACGTAACCGTGAGCTTGAATAGACCACCTTCCCAGATAGTCTTTTCCTTGCCTGGGATACCACACTCCCAGATCTTCAGGTCTAGGACTCCCTGGGCATTTTTCTGCGGTCGGGCATAGAAACCGAAAGGATGATCCTTCCGCCACTGCTTCCTGGACGGTGAAAAAATTCGAGGCACCATGTCAGGACACACGCTCATGCGCAGAAGGTCGCCAGGAGTGCCGACTCACCTCTCCTCCTGCAGTCGGTTCTGACAGAGCGCCATTGAGAGCGATAATCGGTGATGAGTTATTTCTCGGCGGCGGCGTTGTCAGGGTAAATCTACGGCTCCACGTCAGTACTGTTGCGGGCGGCCTGGCTGCGGCGTGGGGACGCGGCTCTCCGGATGGTCACGGGAGACTACAACACCACGATTGCCGGGGTCAGAAAGTGGGGATATGAGCAAGGCCCGACGCGAGTGAGATATTGGATCGGGTACGTGATAGCTTATAGGTGCATCGCGCGACCCGCATACTCTTTGAAAGATGGGGGACATACCAAGAATACGGGGGGATGGGGGTGGCCAGCAAGGTATTCTGCGGAATAAAGTGTTCGAGACTCGGGAATAAGGAGTGAAGGTGAGAAAATGTACCTCAAGTCTAAAATGTTCTGCTGGATTTTAGGCCACTCAAAGAGGAAGGCGGGGAACAGGCACTCTGGGTTGCCCGGCACTGGTTGGTTGCCCCGCGAATTTTGCCGCCTGCGGAAACACTGGCCTAAGACCATCTGCAGAGCAAATGAAAACTGCGCTGGCGGCCTGGCGTTTGCCTCCACGAGCTGGGCCTAGCAAAGTGCAAGCCCCAGCATAGGGGGGGGGTATTAGGTTGTTCTCAGGCGATGGTCAGGCCCCAAGGAGCCGACAGGAGCCGGCTGTAAGGTGGGGTTGAGACTTGCACATGCAATTCCCGTCCTTGTGCGGCCTTATTATCCCAGGTGTGACTTCACTTGACCTGCACCCCTAAAGTCTCCCTCGCTCAACTGATTAATGTCCTTTATTAATGACCCTTTCACCCCACGGCCCTAGCCGCGTAGACTTTGAGGTCTGCTAGACTTGCATTAGCTTGCCTCTGCCATCCGTTGCCAGCAGTCGGAATACGGGCGTGGGGTTGTTACTCAAGCCTCGGTTGCAGTATTCCGGACACACCCCCTTTCTCAACCCTCACGCTCGAAGCTGCCAGCTCATCGCATAGCATTTGGAAGCCCCTGAATATGGCCAGCGACATCGGCGCAGCCAAAAGCGATGTAGCCCAGACTACTGCGCCAACTGAACCCAAAGCCCCTACTGTTGAGGATTTCGACAACGTTCCTGACCCAGATGAGGATGACCTTGACGACCTTGATGGTAAATCCTTGCGCATCTCTAATGGGAGCGCTGGCTCGAGCTAATCGGCAGATGTTTAGATATGCTTGATGAGTTCTCTGCGGCGAAGATCGATCCAAAAAAGCCAGAGGCTCCATCTGGGTCTGGGAGGCCACCTGCTGCTGCTGCAACTGGCCCTTCCGACGGAACGGGACTTGAAGACCTTCTATCAGATGATGAGTTTTCCAAACAGCTTCAGGCGGGCATGGCCGATCTCCTTGGGGAAGTAGAGAACTCAGTGAGTCCTGAAACCCTGACCGCCGACGAATGCTGACACTTCTCTCCTTTTGTCAGCCTGAACTGCAAGCCCAGTTTGAAAGCATCTTTAAGGAGCTAGGTGCTGCCTCAGCTGAGACTACAGTCGGCGCTGAAAAGAACATCCCAACACCTGGTGCTGCCCCGGGGGCAGGACCCGGAGAGGCTTCCTTCCAGGAGACAATCAAGCGAACCATGGAACGCATGCAGGCATCCGGGGACCAAGCGACCGCTGCGGCAGCCGCCGAAGGTTCTGACGATATCCTTGCCGAACTACTCAAGCAGATGCAATCAGGCGGTCTTGAAGGCGCTGGAAGCGAGGAAGAACTGTCCAAGATGCTTCTCGGTGTTATGGAGCAGCTCACAAACAAGGAGATCCTCTACGAGCCGATGAAGGAGCTCAACGAGAAATTCCCTGGCTGGCTAGGGAAGAACAGAGACAAGACGCCAAAGGACGACCTTAAACGCTATGAGGCACAACAAAAGTTAGTCCGGGAAATTGTCGACAAGTTTGAGGAACCCACATACTCGGATGGGAATACGACGGACCGCGAATACATTGTGGACAGAATGCAAAAGGTGCGTAGCGCGTCGATCTCCATTGGTTCGGGGTTCTGCAGTTCAACTTCTCACCCTTGTGGCGTGTAGATGCAAGCGGAGGGGTCTCCGCCACCCGATCTTGTCGAAGATATGCCATCGACCCAAGATGTGCTCAATATGCCAGACGAATCTTGTAATCCTCAATAGTCTTCCATTAACCGACCGGGACGAGTTCTACTTTCCATCAAATACAACCCGTGCCAAATCCAGATGCTAATCGTACAACTACCTAGCGTCGTAAACTCGCAATACCCAGAGCCGTCCACCTGCATGACGCCCCCAGAACTCCAAACAATGCATCGCGTGATTATGCTGGAGAGAAAACCTAAAAGACACCCAGCTCAGGACATATCCATGTCTTGGGAGTGGTTTATCCTTTGGTCGTCTTCTTGTTCGGACAGAAATTCCATGAAGATCTCGTCATACTCGTCATCATCGGAGAAATGATTTTCTTGTGGCTCTTTTTGTGTGCTGTCTTCGGTCTCGGGGATTACCGAGAGGAGGGCGTCCATCTCGGCTTCTTCTTCTCGCTCAATTGCGTCGAGCATTAAGGAATCCGCGTCGTCCAGTTCGGGCAGAGGCTCATCGTCGATTTCGTCTTCCCTTACGAATTGTTCAAATCCAGACTCCCTCGCCCGTTGCAGCTCTTGATTGATGCGGTACCACTCTAGTTTGAGCAGCTAAAAGATACCCGGAATGATTAGCACTTCAATGATACTTTTATCGCAGCCTAACTTACCTCGTTCTCGCCACCCCTCTTCTCCCATTTCTTGTCGTCGGCACGTTGCCGTACATTTTGGAGGAACAATCTTCGTCTGCTCTCCTGGGCATCTTCACGCCGCTTCACGACGGGGTTTGGCCGCAGATTTCGAGACGCGTACTTGAATTGCTGCTTGGCGGTGATGGGCGATGATTGTGTGTCACGAAGCCGGGGAATCGTGTTTGGATCTCGCGGTGCGAGTGCAGCTGGCGGCGAGGCCGAGGACGTGCGCATCGGTGGTGATGATAGCGGGGATGGCACCACTGGGCGGTAGCGTGGAGGGGACATGATGGACGCGTCGTGACAGAAGAAGAAAGGTGTTGTGGGTTGCATTATTGTGATCATGGTAGTGGTGATGCGGATGGACCGAGTAGTGTTGGGAAAATGGCAATGGAGAGACGTTGTTGGTTAGGATAAGAGTTACAGAGTAACCAGGAAAGACGGGTGTTGCAAGCTTAAAGTGATGCAGCGTCGGGTTGGTGAAAGTTAATCAAATCGCAGGGTGGGGAGAACGCGACTTGGGATGCGCGCTAAGGTCGTGATTGCGCGCTGTTTAATGGCCGCGCACGGACTGAATTTAAATCACTCCGCTGGCCGGATGGACAGGGGTGCAGCTCCAAATCCAATACTATCGCCAGCTTGGCATTTAACCTGACCTTTGGATGTTAGGTATCTAGTCCTATGTACTTCGTACGCGCAAAGTTGTCAGTCCGGCTCTTGAAAGATTGTTCACGCGGTACTTTACTATACGGCTTGACGGCAGCCGTAGGTATGCCTCAGAAACTGCCCTGGGGTGGTAAATTCGTCATGGCCCTCCCGGTATGAGGAAATTTCAAAGGCCTAATCAAAGGCATCGTCCTTCACTACAACTCAGATCTGTGGTCCAAACTTCCAATCTCCCGAGGTTCGAGTTGGGGAGCTTCTTGTTTGGAAAGTGGAAGAATTTGCCCCTTCGCAATAAGTTGCATCTTCCAAATTCACACTTCTTGCCTGTCCACCGTCCCCTGATAGTTCAGTGCTGCTGCCTCCACGCTCAATGGCCCAAGATTCGACAGAAAGCAACCGCTCGAGAGAAGCTTCCGAGATGGTAGCGTCGAGATGATGCTCGAAGCCTTGAAGACGAAACACTTTGTTGTCGTCTCCTCAGGCCCCCGGGTAGAACTGTGGTATAGATATCCATGTCTTCAGCCTCGAACGTGAATTATGCCTTTTCTCCAGCACACTGTGCCTCTACCGGGGACACATAACAACTTTTTTAGTCTTCCCGCTGCACTTGCAGTCTTTACGGGTGCCTCTGTGCTCGGTGAGCCGCCACTATGTCGACATCTCTAGGGGAATCCTGCGTCTTCGAGGACGCGAAGCTTGTCTTCGCTTTCGATCGAACCGAAAATACCGAAGACAGAACTCTCCCCAGTGAGAAGAAATTTATTCGCCAAGTGCTAAACGCCCACAGGAACCCGGACTCGGCCCGATTCGCTGCTTGGGGCGATGGTGTCAGTATCTTCAGCGTTGGACTAGATACGCTGCAGCCGAATGGCGACTCCGAGCCATCTGTTCTCTTGGACAGCACTGCCGTCAAGAATTTGATTTTCTCATCTTCACTCTGGTTCATGATGACGGATGCCAGGCTCATGAGAGCAGCACTTGAGGAATTCGCAAAGAAACTCCTCGAGAGCGGCATTCAGGGTGTCAGTTGCGTTGCCGTCATCTTTGGTGACGGCAACTTCCCTCCGTTTCTTGTTGATATTTCTGTTGGCATCCCCATGTTTGCCTTGTGTCGGGACCACCTATTCCTCTTCTGCGACAAGAATACCGGATGCGTTCGCATCTTGCAGACGAAGGGCATATTCAACGCTCTACTGAGCGAGAAATATCAGGCTTCTAGTGCTGAAGACTCACGCTGGACATCATCAGCAGTGTGGAATGAGTTCCCACTCTTTTGTGTCGCTGATCTCCACAAGTTGTCCATCCCTGCGCCAGTGAAGCTCGACCCGTATCATGTTGACCTGGGAGGATCTCACATTGTCGACCTCAAAGATCTTTTCGGCGGCAGGAAAATCAACGGCATCACTCCAGCTAACCTCAACCAGATCTTTTCCAAACTTCTCAAGCCAGGAGGATTGATTCTAGCGTCAGATTTGCTGGGGTGCCGACGCAAATTTGAGGCTTGGCTGACATTACGCACGCTCGTGTTCGAACCGCCGCTCACGAAAGCCCGCGAAGATGTCAACCGCAGAGCTAACGAGGCATTCATGGAGCTTTCGGAGGCTCTCAAAACTGGCAATGGGGTAAAGAGGCCTCAGGAGAAACTGCGGGCCGCCCACGAGGAGAACTTCAAGCAATTTCTTCTCCCTTGTGAGCCTGGCGAGGAAGCTGAACGTGAAAGAGCCCGGATAATCGCCGAGGTTGAGAAGAAGACAGCACTAAGATTTCTAACAGACATTCGCGCCTTGAGGTGGCTAGAGAAACCACAGTACACTGACTCTCAAGCAAAGCCCCCTTGCCCACAGGACTGCGCTAACCTGACAACCTGGGGTTCCTGGTGTTCTGTGGTGAAATCTGCCGGTTTACGGTCGCTGTTGTGGACCCCTGGCTTTAACTCGGAAGAGGGTCATACGGGAACTTGCCCAATCTGCGATGCCTCCGAGGTCCCGCTCACCTTGGTCTTTTGCTCTCCAGGTGTTCCGCGACCAGACATTCCGACAGCCGGGACAACATCTCGTGGCAGCACTGTAGCCAACATCAGCGGGGAAACCAGGTGGCCGCTGGCAGAGTGGTATCATCAGGAACATAGGTTGATCGACCCGGATGGAATTTGCTGCGATTGCTGCGCTGCACAGCTTGCACAGGCCTGTCCTGAAACAGCAAGAGCACACAGACTCGAGCCTCTGCCAATGGTCCGCTACAGCCGTAATTCGAGTGCTTACGAGCGTCGCCTCGGGAAGGTCTATGGCGACAGACGCGCACCGTTTCCCTTACTTCTAGCCTTCCTATCAAATCTCCTTGCCGAGTACAAACGTCTCGAATCTCATCCGCCGCTAAACATGGAGGAGGGAAATGGCCAGAAGAGGCGCGTGTATTGCACGAAACTGGCAGCGCTGAAGTGGGTCTGTATGGATTTACTCTCAAGCATTAGAGTAAAACGCAAGGGGTCTGATGCACTCGATCTGCGAAAACCTCACTTCATGGAAGCTGCTTGGAGGATATCTGCGGCCTTCCGCGCCTCCATCTGCAAGAATTCCTTCAGCAAAGCATTCCTCGCGTTGTTCCAGTATCCACTTCCAGGATTCATGACGGCACTTGATGCAGCCACCATGGTTGGCGTACCGGACTCGGCTGTCCGCATTGCTGCTTTCTGCCGGTACCTCTTTCTGCTCGTCGAGGCCTATGCTGCCGCCGGGGAACGCGCCAGGGTTGCGCTCAGGGGGGGGTTGTCGGATGTGGTTTCGAATGCTCAGATCCCGGCGGTTGTTCTCCATGGCGGCGCCCTCCTCCTGGACGAGCAATACAGGCTGATGATGGCGAGTAGCAACTTCAGTTAGCTAGTGGATAGCAGCGACTCAGAAGATTATGGATGGATCACTAGTTCCTTCCTGCTCGCCCTGCTTAGAATCAGCAAACAAGACGTCATAGAAACACAGCAGACAAAAAGAGTGAAAGTCAACATGGAGCCTGTCTTGTGGGGGAGCAGAACAAAGGCTAGAAAGCGTGCCGGTTCGGACCTGGCAAAAGAGGGTGGAGCGAAGGTCCAGAAACTAGTGCATATCGAGACGAAAGACCAGAACGATCAGGGTCGGTTCAGAAAATGTATCAAGGCTGAGCCGGTGGGAGAGCGGCAGGTGCCCAACAATGGCGAGGAGATGGGTGACGATGAGGATAGTTTCGGTATTAAGCCCATTACGCTATTCACTTTAGCGGCCCGAAGGTGCAAGCTCGTTGGGATACTTTTCATCGATCGCGGAACCTAGCCCAAGGAGAAAGACAGGTCGAAGGAGACCAAGTGGCTAAACGGGATAAAAGCCACGAGGCGAAACCTGAAGAGGGAAAATCTGTTGCTGGCTTCGGATGACTAGGTGAGGGCGACCAGGGGAGGGGCAACAGCTCAGCTATTGTCAGTCCCGTGCCCGGTTAAAACAACAGCGTCTTGTGTATGTGTGGGACATGAGAGGTTTGGGAGTTTGGAGCTGTTCGGAGGGCTCTCCCAAAACGGGACACCAGTCACAATGTCGAGTATTTGCGAATTTGTACTGGATAGGCTCGTTAGCTTGGAATAATCAGACACGACATAGACCGCATTGATTCCCCCCTCCAGTCTTACTATGATATTTACCAACCTCAGGGGTCGGTGATTCCTGTCGTCAGAAAATTAGGTAGTTCGACATAAGGCGAGATGCCGTACCTAATGCACCTGCCCCTGCCTCGCACAAGGTTGGGACCGGAGTTTAAATATTTTGTATTTGAGAAGGCATTTGTTTTGGGGAGCGTTGGGAAATAAAATGCAACTGCTCAAAGGCTGTGGGCATGAGACTTGATGAGGTTGTTGGCAGGTGTTTTTGCGATATCCAGACGGTGTTGTAGGTGTTAGAGGAGACGTCGGATTGAGATATTTAGGTCGTATTGAGACGTTTGCCACAGTGCAAAGAGCCCCGTTCTGGAAAAAAAAATCCGGTCCTCCAAAACCCAAACCAAGGTCTTGATTTCTATCCTTGATATCCTAATAGATTTACGCTAGGCGGCCAAGTTGTACAGTACTCCGTGCACAGTCTTTCAAGCAGAAGTGAAAGACGTCGTCAGCCATCTTATCTAGGGTTAGGGTAGAGCATCACTTTCATCGCCGAGAGCTATTGGCCCCCTTATGCAGTAACATCAAGCACTCACATACTATTCTCATCTCAAACAAAATGGTACTCCCTCCCGTTGTGAGTTCCCCCTCCCATACTGAAACCTCAGCTGACATTTCCGCATAGACACCAGCGCCTTCCCGATTCTTACTCCCTTCAAAACGGCAGAGCACCCAACCCCCCACACGCCAAACCCAGACCCCAGATTTTCAAACGCAAGAGCAACACCAGGTTCCATCCTTGGCCGGACCACGCCAATTCCATGCCACCCCACGCTTTGCTACCACCGCCTCGACTCGCGCATCAGAAACGGTACATGTATCAGGACCAACCATCCCATTCTCCACCCCAGCTCTCCCCGCAAAGGCTAGAACGAGACCACCACCACTCCAGGATATTATCGACGATGAGAGCCCCTCTGCCTCATTTTCCGAATCCCCACCAGGAGCTTGGCCGGTGGCGGAGCGGTTCCCCCTTCCGGAGCCGATTGAGGTGGTTTCGTCGTCGTTGATTCAGACGGGGACCCAAACTTCCTCGCATGGGGAACAGGATGAGGAAGGGGAGAGGGTGAAGAAGAGGAGGAGGATATCTATCACATCTTCGGAGGGCGATGGCGCCCCGAGAGGGTTGCGTGGGGGCTTGGAATGGGGGATTGAGATTGCGAGTTCCCCGTTAGGTGAGTTCTCTGCTGGTGATGGGGTGGAGGGGGACGAGGGCGGAGAAGAAGAGGTTGGTGATGTGGTGGAGGATTTGGACCCGAATGGGGATCATGAAGCCTACGAGGAGGAAGAGGGTTGGGGCTTGGATAATGAGGGGGGGGTGTTTGACTCAGATTCGGATGGGGATGGGGATGAGTTTGACGCCAAGAACGGCGAGAAAGAAGATTTACCAATCTCCTCTGGCTCGTCATCACCCTGTTCATTATCCTCTTCGCACCCATCCCCATCCCGGCAACGTCGCCAGACACAATCAGTACTACAACAAACGCGACGCCAACAACCCATCTTCCGACCACCGCCCAGATTCAAACCACCAGCACGGAATTTAAATACCGCAGAGGGAAACACAGACAACGCCGCCGATCCCAATCCTGACATCTTCTCCCCCCAGCGACGAGGCGGACCACGCTATGTCCCAGGGGGACTAGCCTCCGAGCTGCGCGACTGGCTTCTGGAAATCAAGGAGAGCGATGCCGAGCAAAGGCGATCACTCCCTACCGTACGGCTCTCGGTAGAAACGTCGCGGAACGGAGGGCCAGGCGTGATGCTTGTAGCGGGGCGGCCGTTTGATGGGCGGGGATGGAAGGGGCCGGTGGCGAAGGCAATACTGGCGGGGGATGGGCTGGTGGAGGGACTAGCAACCGGTGGCGGGAACCGGGCAAAGGTAGTGCCGGGTGGGGTGGTGACGGTTGCGCCGCCGGCCTGGGATGTGCAGCTAGGGGAGATGTGGGCGGTAGCTTATCGGTGGGAGGCAGAGAAACCTCCCCCTCATTGATATTTGACAGGGACCTCTTTGTAGTGGAAACGTCACGCCGCGGAAAGATTACACACTACACTCAAGATATGCTCTGCTCTGCTCTATACATATTTTCTGACAATTTTAGGTATCAATACTTTTCAGCACCACCCCGTATATCGTGTCGCCTAAATACGCTTCCGAACGACAGGCTGACAGACAAGATTCAACCTGCAAAAATCCTCACTTTCCCCTCAGTACCGTCCACACTGCCGGTGGCAACGACGCAGCGAATCTGCGATGACGGGGACATATCATTCTTCCTTCCCAAAGTTTCTCCATCAACATCGTTCACCATCTTGCTGGCAACGTTAGGCCCCCATCTCACACAGCTGACAAACCCCTCATAGACCCCGGTGATAGTCTGTACACACTTGGCCTCCTGGCTCAGGTCCCAGCACCGCATTGTCCGGTCATCACCAACCGAGATCAAGAACCGGCCGCCAGGGTGAAAGGCAAGGCCCTGGACCCAGTTATCATGACCAGACAGCGTGCGGATGCAGTTGCCGCGTGCATCCCACAGTCGGATGTCCTTGTCGCGAGATCCTGTCGCCATGAACTCGGCCGAACTAGTGGCGGGGGGTGGCTTTTCCAGCCCGGCGAGCCTGGCGAGGTGTGGATAGGAGGCAATAGGGGCGATGGCGCAGCAGAGCTGGGAGGAAGTTTTAAGTTCAGAGACATCCGCCAGGGGGTGTGCTTAGACTCACATTGAAGTTCTCGTGGCCATAAAGTGCCTGTTTGCACTTTGGTTCTGACGACGAAATGTCCCATAGACGAGCCGATTTGTCAGATCCAGTAGACAGGATATAGCAGCCGTCGGGCGAGGGACACAGAGCGCGAGGCCAGTCAGTGTGGCCAAGCAGAGTTTTGACGCAATATCCTGTATTCACATCCCAGACCTTGAGCGAGCAGTCTTTGCTCGCGCTAACAAGGAGGTTTCCCGTTGTCTGCGGGACAAACCGAACCGAGCTGACAATATGGTCATGGCCTAGCAAGGTGCGCGTGTTCTTGTAGTCGTCCGACGGGTCCCACAGCTTAATGCTCAGATCGGAGCTGCACGAGGCCAGTAGAGTGCTACCGCGCCCGCCAAAGTCGACATCGAGCACAGTTTTGGTGTGGCCCTTTATGGTGCGCTCCAGCTCGCCTAGCTCCCAGTCCCAGATCTTGATGGTGTAGTCTTCGGAGCCCGAGGCGAGCGAGCTAAAAACAGGGTGGAAGGCAACACATGTCACGGGCTTCTGGTGTGACTCGAGTACGTAGCGCGGGGGCGCCTTGGGGATCCAATTGGCTGGGTCCTGATTGCGGCGAGATTGGGACGAAATAGAGGAATTGTCGAGCTCAGTCTTTAGTGTCGCGTGCTTCGACTCCAAGTCCAGAAGCTTTCTCTGCAGGCGCACCACGCTCGTCCATTTCTTCTCCAATAATCCTTTGTATTTCTTGGACTTTTCGGTGTCGAATACGTCCTCACCGAGCCCGAGTTCGGTCCTCAAAGTGGCAGCAGCATGGGACAAGTTCTGAGACGAGACGTAGGTGATGATCGATTTATGCCTAGGCAGATGAAGATTTATTGGTGGGGGACTCCACTTGGCCGGACGGGAAATTTACTTACAGCTCTTCGGTCTGCCGGTCCGTCAATGGCTGTGCCATACTGGCTGTTTCCCTGGATGGTACGCAGCAAGCAGCCCGTCCATCAGAACCGACATCCTCAGTGTCGCATCACTGAACGCAGACCCTGGTGCTTTGTAAACATGGTGTCGACCTCGGAGTTCCAGGGGGTTGCTGTTGCCAAGCAATAGGGCGTCTTATCGCTAATTATCGGGTGTAAGTCTATTCATCACAACAACAACAACAACAACAAAAAGAAATCGATAGTGTCAACTTGAATCGTGCAACCTCGGGACATCTTCTCTTTCATCTCTGTCAAACCTCTGGGAGCACTGCTTACCTCGGGTCTACATGAGGTAGCTAAGTTTCACCGAACTTTTCCTAGTGTCCTCCGAACATGCAGTGGGGCCGCAGACCAGTCCTTCTTTCCTGTTGAAATGCTGCATCACCTGGTGACGAGGCAGTCTGGCTTGCAGTCCACGGCAAGATTCTCACATTTACTCTTCAAGTCTTGCCACAGCACCCAGTCTAAAGTCTCAGATCCCCTGCGTATTTTATTCTGCGGATCAGATGAGTTCAGTTGCGAATCGTTGAAGGCGCTGCACGTTGAACATGAGAGAAATGTGGCCTTGATCCGGTCCATTGATGTTGTCGTCAGACCCCCAAAGCCATCGGGGCGGGGACTCAAGCTTTTGCGGCAAGGTATACAGCATCAAGCGAATTTTTTTTTTTTTTTTTTTGGATTGGCTGTATGCTAAACTCGTGATGCAGTCCCGCTGCGGAAGCTCGCAATGGAACTCAACCTGCCCATTCATGAGCGAGACACATTCACAGGCTGGAATGCAAGTCCCCCCTCCCGCCGAACCAATCCTATACTCACACAACGCAGATGCCTCAACCAAGCGGTGAGCTGATCAACCTCATCATCGCTGTCTCATTCGGACTCTTTGTCCCCCCTCGTCTCCTCCACACTGCCAAGTACGGCGGTCTCAACATCCATCCCTCCCTCCTCCCAGAGTAAGCAGAGCCGCCCCTCCCCTATTTCCAAGGGCGAAACTCACCTCCTTCCTAGTCTCCGTGGCCCCGCCCCTCTACACCACGCTCTCCTTCTCGGACGCAGCCACACAGGTGTCTCCTTGCAAACACTCTCCCCCCACACCTTTGACGCCGGCATCGTCCTCTCTCAAACCCCTCTCCCAGGGATCCCAATCTCCTCTTCAGACACCCTCTCTTCACTGCACTCCACCCTCGCTTCCACTGGCGCATCCATGCTCATCGAGGGACTTCGCGCCGGCGTCCATGTTCCCCCGCACACCTTGCGCGGGCGGACACCCTCCATAGGAGAGGAGAGCTTCTTCGCACATGCGCCCAAGATCCACACAGCAGATCGCGCTTTGCTACAGGGAGGGGAAGGTGTGCTTCCTGATGCGGGTGCAGTTGTACGTCGTGCGAGGGCGCTAGGCCCACTGTGGGCATATGTGTCTATCAATCAGGGGAAGTTGAAGTCGAAGCGGATCATCTTTGAAGACATCCATGAAGCGCCGGCGGGCCACGGGTTGGGTTCTCTGCTGGGGCAATCGGGGGACCAAAAATTGGGTCGAGTTCGGGTAATCAGTCTTGTTCGGGGACATGGTGAGCGGAGCGGGCTGGACACTATCCCCTTAGTGACCGTTCTACCTGAAGATGGAGGGAACAAGGTTGCTGCGATATGCCTGTCCGGTGACTTTGTTCTGGTGGGCCGGATCAAGGTTGAAGGAGAAAAGTCAAGGCCTGCGGGGGATGTTCTTCGTGGGTTATGTTCAGAGTGATGATGACCAGTCCTGATTGTGGAACTGTAGGATGGGTAGTGAATGCAATGTAATAGCAGTGCCTCGTAATAACAGTCATATTCATATCACATTTCATCGAGCTTTTCATTGAAGAATTGACACATTAGCCACTTAATTCGATACTATACACGCGGCGTGTCAACCGCAGCGCTGTTGCCATGTTTGTTTAGCACAAGCAGCGAGAAACTTCTACCAATGAAGTGTGCGACAATCAAATAGAAGACCTTCTGATGCTAGATCGCCCGCAAGAGAAACGCCCTCCGCCAAATATCTATTTGGAGCCCCGCTAATGGCGAATGCGGGTGATTGTCGTGAATCACGGGTTCAAGAAAAGGAGACAGGAGATATTTAGACACTCCCGCTCGAGGAGCTCTCCGTCTTGGTAAGGTCCTCCTCGTGCTCACTATCGGGGCCATGCAAGCTCTCCTCGAACACGGGCTCGGGTTCATTGAACTCGAACTTGGATTTGAGGTTGTCAATGTGACTCGACAGCGTGCTGCTGTTGGAACGGCGCCGGGCGTTGGCAAAGTTAAAGGGTTCATCGATCACCTCCTCACCAGCGTTGCCCCTGTAGTGATGGCCTGTTAGTCATTGCCGCAAACAAAGTGTTGGGATACGAAGCGCCCAAGGGGTAGGAGTGGAATTGTGCAGACATAAATATAACATAATTCAACGTACCAGTTGCCTCGACCGCCGCCATTTTTCTTAGTCTTCTTTGGGTCGGCATCGGCAAAGCCGTTCTTGGCAAAAAACTTTGGAACATGCTCATGGGGCAGCACAGTGCCGTCAGCCAGGCCAGCGTGGTCCTTGTCGTTGAACTTGTGCGAGCGAGTCACTGCCGATGAACAAAGACTTTTGGTCAGCCACACTCAAAAGGGCAGAAAGCGAGAGACAAGGCTGGCTCACTCTTGACGGATTGTGTGATGAGAAGAAGCTGATGTCGAGATGCGGTTGATAGTTGTGGTGTATGTTGGCTGTTTGCACCGGTCAGCGCCACAGGTCGTGATGGTGCGGGGTTGATAAGCTGGAGATGGGAGCTACGCCATATGATGAAGGGGGGATGACTGACCACTTGTTTGGGGCGTGGTGATGTCACAAAGAAGACCGAGAGGGGATGAGACGGAAGATGAGAGATGAGAACGTTGGAGGATGGGAAGATTGGCCTCGTGTAATGGTTGAAATGGATGGAAGTTGATGGCTGTGAGCTGTGTTGGTCTGAAAGATGTAAGAAGAGAGACAGGTTGAAGGTCGGGAGCTCCTGGTTTTAAAGGGCAGGAGCTCTGCTGGAAGCGATCAGGCGGGCAGCTCCAAACGGAAGGGACAAGGGGGGACGCGGTATGCGGCATTAGCAAATGAGCAACGATGTGTTGCGAGGCCAGTCGCGTGACTTGACGCAAGAGGGACAAGCCTGGGCTGACCTGGGGATTTGACGGCAAGGGGCGTAGCATCTTGGGTGGCATGGGAGGCAGCTTGTCAAGACTTGCACTTGATCGACACCTTTCCATCGCTCGTCCTGCTTGTAACCTGGCAGCACCCACTCAATTTATCCATATTGGCATTTGCACTCGCTTTCCCCTCCGATTGACATCTCTTTGAGCATCATTCAGGGCTGTATGGCCGCTCATGAGCTCTTTCGCATCGGTGCTTCCTTCCAGTTATCCAGTCACGCCCAGGTCTCCCCACAGCTGACGGGCTGCATCGATTGACGCGTGTGACATCAGGGGTCCCACTGAAAGTCTCAGGGACTCCTGGTCCCCTGGTGCGCCCGCGGAATGCGGGGTATGGAGTACAGAACCGACACCTTGCTGCTACGGGCTTAGCGCTCTGTGATCCGTCCAAGCAATCGTCCGCGCTCTTCCGGGGGGTCTGAAAGTCTGTGGTTGACAGAGCAGCGGCTGGAAGCTTCCTTCCATCTCGAGGAAGCTTCCCCCACTGAATTCTGTGCACTCTGTTTCACTCGCGGAATTGGAATAGAAAACGTAACCAACTGGGATTAGTGTCACAGGAAGCCGACAGCTTTGTTTGCAGGCCTGCGCCATGCTTCCCAAAATGGTGAAAGAGGCCAGATGGCAAGTTCCGCTCCCCCAACTACCTAATTCCCCACCTATCTCAATTGTGAATCCAGGGGTATCAAGCGATCTCGTGCCCAGTGAATGACTCAAGTCGTCTCAAGTTTTGAAAATGTCCGTTCCTGTACACACACCAACCCAAACCGAGATATCACTGGCGGATCTGTCGCCATTGTGAACACCCACTACACTATAAAGCTTGGAGTGGCGGACGGTAGCCTCATCGAACCCGACATTACATAGTCTTCAGTAATCAGGCAGCCAGCCAATTCGAGCAAGTTTGTTGCATGAGAATTGGCAGGTTTGTTATCTCGGGGCGGGCCGCGTAACCCTGAATATTTGCTGCTGGCATCTTGCGCTCGGTCACAGAGATCGTTGAACATTTGGGAAGTACCAGGATCTCACGTGAATCCCTCCGATGGCATGTTCGAAATGTCGCTATGGCTTGTCATCGAACGGTTGCGCATCGGGGCCGGCCAGAGCCGATATCGGGCCATTTCCCATCCCACTCTGATCATTGACCATGATCCACTACAAGTTTGCCGTTATCAGTAAAACCCGATAAAACCCAGTCAAGCATACAATGATTACCGCATTGTACACTAACTAGAGTTTGGGGGTTCCAGGCCCTAGAGCTGGGCCTAGAGTGCGGTGGCGAGCGCGCTTTGTAATGCAAATCGCATCTCCGGTGAGAAATCCCAGGCCAAGAAAATTTCCGCAAACCCATCAAACCTCCTACTCATCGCAAGGCTGATTGATTCCATCCCTCCCACAGTCACATCACCAGTGCGAGATCCTGAAGCTATTTCGGCTTTGACAACTGCCAAAATATGTCTCCCATTATCCTCGACGTCACCTCCGACTTTAACCCTGCCGCCAACAGCCCCGCACCAGCATCCCAGCAGCGCCGCACGCTGCTTCTTGCGCCGCCCTCGCTCGCGGCCCGCGAGGATCGTGTGAGCGCACTCTTCTCCACATTTGACCACACCCAGACCGACCTGCAAATGCTGGATCGTCTTGCCGCTGGGCTCGTTACCCTTCCATCGGCGACATACGATCTCGTCCTCGTCCTGACCGATACCAACGGCGCGCGCCGCGCCGAAGCTTCGGCGCTGCTAAATGGTCGCGAGTTATGGTCACGACTTGTCCCCGCGCTCAAGGCGGGTGGCAAGCTGCGTAGTGAAGACGGCAGTCTGAAGGCGGGGGCACCTGAAGCGCGCGAGGCCGTCCTAGCAGGCCTAGTGAGCGATTCAGAGGGATTTGCGAAGCCTGAGTATGCTGAAGAGGAGGTGGTGCCGTTGCGGTTTGGACTCAAGAAGAAAGTTGCGGCCCCAACTTCGGTTCCAACTCCAGCTCCCGCGCCAGCACCGGCTGTTGCAGCTCCTGTGGGGGCGGGGTTTGTAGACTTCAGCGACGACTTGGATCTGGATGCTGAAGGTGACGATGCGATCATCGATGAGGATACACTGCTTACCGAGGAGGATTTGAAGAGGCCGATCCCGCAGCCGCCAGAGTGTCAACCCCAGCCGGGGAAGAAGAGGAGGGCTTGTAAGGATTGCACTTGCGGCCTGGCAGAGCGTAAGTGATGTTCCTAAAGAAATGGTGTCAATATTGATTTGGGGTTTTCAGGTCTCGAGGCTGAGGATAAGGCCCGAAGAGCCAAGGCCGACAAGCAACTCAACACCATGAAGCTGCAGACGTCGGATCTGAATGAGCTCGATTTCACCATCAAGGGCAAGACGGGGTCGTGCAATTCTTGCTACCTGGGCGATGCTTTCCGCTGCGCTGGTAAGACTTCTCTCTTATCAAATCTATCTCTGTTCACACTGACAGTCACCTCTTTAGACTGCCCCTACATTGGCTTACCAGCATTCAAGCCCGGCGAAGAGGTAAAGATACTGAACAACGTTGCTCAGTTCTAAACTTCTTCCTCAACTGCATTTGTCGCGCGATGTATTCCACAGTGCTCTGTAGTCTATGTACCTTTTAGCTTACAGGTCCACATGCTACGAATGATCAGGGATGAAAGCCGCCCGAAGTGGGTAGTTCAGATATCATATCACTTTGGAGTTTGGGGACAAGCCGGTTTCCTTGGAATTGCATCTACAAATGATGAGAAATCGAGACATGTCTAGAATGCTAGCTCAGGACAACCCGACTAGTTGGGCTCTCTCTCACTCATGATCATGAGAAGGAGGGATGAAAAAGAAAATCGAGAAAGTTGATAACAACTCTATGGCTTCTATGACTTGCTTGCCTATTTGCCATTCCCTGCCAAGTTTCCATTTTCGTAAGGATATGCAGACGGGTATATACAATATATGGGTTTAATGACTGGCAACACCCCTAGGAGATAATTAAGGAAACAAAACACATCTCGCCGTGCGCCCCGTCCCCCTTTGTTTGCTTTCGCCAATGTTGAATACTCAAGACAAGTTCGAATTCCAAACAGACCCAAATAGACGAAGAACACGATAACTACGTCCGACGGCTCTGGCTGCCCTTTTCATCACGGCCCTTCTCATTAGACTCATCATCATCGCTTCCTCCGCCTACGCTATACCTGTTATCGTGGTTCGCGTCTGTCGGCGTTCGCAGGTGCAAATCATCCAATTCGCTTTCGTCAAAATCACCGGTCTCAAGATCCCGGTTTGATCGCTTATTCCTAAAATTCTCCAGGCCCCGCCCACGCTCAGCGGGTCGGCGGCTAGGACCATGGCCGTTCTCGCCCGTGGAAACCGCCTGGTAGTCGCGGCGTTTGCGGCGATCACGCCATACATAGTATCCCCAGGCGGCGGCGGCAATGGCGACAATGACGAGTACAATTTCGCCCGACCTGCGGTATGCCTCCCATTTGGCAGCATCTAGCTTGGTCTTCTCGGCATTCTGCTCGGCTGTGCCATTGCCAGCAGCGCCGCCGACAGTTGTCTCGGGGCCCTTTTCGCCATCGAGACGGCTATCTGTCGGCTGACCACCGATGCTGCTAATGTCGACGCCCATAAAGCGGTCGAGCATGTCGCGAGTGCGGCGAGCATAGTCGAAGGGGACCATGTGGCTACTGTTGTAAAACAGCACATACGTCAGATTACGAGCATCCTGCCAGAAACCAGCCGGTTCGCCCTCAAATGTCCAGTCCCGGCGGGGCGCCCAGTTGCCGGGGGATATCTCGAAGCCCCGGCCGCCGTTCCAGGCCATGTTGCTGATGAGTGCCTCTGTACCCAGATGATTGCAAATCAGGTCCTGATCACCCGAGAAAAGAACCACGGGGATCTGAGCGAGGATCTCGGGAAGGAAATCGATCGAAGGCTTTGAGTTAGTGGCGCGGAACGCGGTACCAACATTGCCGTCGCACTCATGCCAGCCGGTGCTCTTGGCAGCGTTGACGTGGAGGGCATCGACAACGTCCTTGCGGCGCAGGTATGGGGTAACCGAGGTCAGGTCTGGGGGCCAGTTCATGCCGCACTGGGGAAGCGTATCCCTCAAACGAATATCGTACATATTGTAGCACTCCATCCTGCCGTTCTTTCCGGCCTTTGCAGTTAATTGGAGCATGTCTTGAAGAACAGCCTCACAGGATGAGTGGTCCACACGGCTCGGGCCAACTGCCAACTCCTTCTGGCAGATGCGATGCTGGACCTCCAACTTGTTGGCGATCTCAGAGCCCTTCTGGACAATGCCCTTGGCATACGCATATTGGAGGTAGGCATCGTACTGTTCCCTAGGAGATATCCACCCGTTTCCGATCAACAAACCCTTGAGGTTCCACTTTGTCTGGGTTGTCGGGCGCTTGTTGCGGTCGAGAATGTGCTTCGCGATGTACGGGATATGCTGACCGGCATATGATTCTCCAGCGAAGTAGAGCTGTAAACAAAGCGTTAAGCAAAGCGCAACAACTGGGTGAGGTGGAAACGCACATCATCATGCTCATACTCGGGGAACAGGGCAAACCACTTCTCCAGGAATATGACGAACTGGTCGGCCATCTGATCCAGCTCGCGAAGGTAGCTGTCGGTGTTGACGTAGCTGAAACCGGTGCCGACGGGATTGTCGACAAACATGACGTTGGCAAACTCGTTCCAAGAGCCATCATTGTAGACAAGCGTGTTTTGGTCTTTCAGTCGATAGGGACCAATTTCCATCAAGGCGCCGTCCTCGGAGCTACAACCCGGGCCACCATTCAGCCAGATGACGGTTCTCTGTTTGTTCGCAATGTGTTTGTTCTGGAAGTGCCAGAAGAAGAGGTTACCATTGCTTTCGGGTGTGACTTCAATGTGACTAGGCCGTGGCGCATCAGCAATCGCGAAGGGGTGCAAGGGGTGCGACTGGGAAAAGGATCGTGGCATACCCAGCATGCATCTTCAGCAGCGGCCCAGGTGGGGCGCCTGGAAGGGAGTGAACAAAGTAATCGCCTGCCGAAGCGGCGATGGCTGGAGCCGCCCATAATAACGCGAAGGCGGTGATGACGGCGGGCAGCTGTTTCCAGCGCGGAGATCGACCGACACCCATGACAGTGGTCGACAAGGAGCTCAACGCGTCTCGAGAATGAGAACGCAGAGAAATCAATACCCTAAGATTTCTCTCCCGTCGAATATCGATGGTGTCGTGCTGGCTACCCCACGGCGCAAAAGGCAATCATGGGGAAGCGGAAAGGTGGTGGACAGGAATGTGGTTGATTCGGAAGTTGCTGATGCGGATGAAATGCGGCACGGAAAAGATGGCAGATCTGTCCTCGACACAGTTTCGGCGCCGGGGATGAGTGGATCTGCGCACGGCAACTGCAAGCCCTCTTGACAGTCCAGGATTACGGAGGTCTCCCGTAGCTCTCGCCTGGCTCTTTCACGGGGAGTATCTCAACTTGGGATTGGGAATCAGCAACTTCGCCAAGATGACACAGCACAGCAGCAACTATATAGAGTCTGCAGCAAGAAAACTCAGTTTTTGGAGGTCATCTGGCATAGACACCCTCATCGCATCCTCAAGCACGTTTCAATCGATGCCTCCATGGGGGTTACGACGCCACTTTACATACGTACAGACAAAGACCTGCATGCCAAATCCAGCCCTCAATACGGCAAACTTGCCGCTGTATACGTAGAACCTTTGCATGAGGAAACCGGAAACTATGTGTAACAGGAAAATATTTCGGTGTTTGCAGCATCTCATATCAATCATAATCTCTCGTAAAGTCAATTTGAGCTCCAGAAAACGGGTCTTTCCCAGGCCCGGTAAGTATTATGTAATGATCGGTTTCGAAATTTAATGCACAGTTGAGTGGACCTGGGGTTTGCCAGTGGGGAAGAAGGTCATGCCATGGGTCAAAATCCAAGCCCTTTTCACTAAAACGTCCACGTTTTGTATCTAAACAGGGTTGATAGAGGACAGCAACTGCGCACCGCGGGACATCTTCTTCGCGGGTTCCAGCGCGTTTCCTGGGACCACACGTAAACAGGGACGCGTTTCCCAACAACATCAAACATCGCAAAAGATTGAAGCCCGGCAGCCAGCGATTCCCACCCCGGCTTCTTGACTGCCGACGACCACCAACTCCCAACTGCTTCACCGCCATCATGACTTCAGTCGGCAGGAAGACGTACATTGTCGAGCACCTGGATGAGGAGCTTGGCCCCTGGTCTGAGCTCGAGTATCTGGCCATCGCAAAAGAGTCTCAGGATGCCGGCGCCAAGTTTCTTCTCTCCTCACTGCCCCCGGCCTTCGAGGTTCCAGACGCTCTGAGCGCTGTCCCCGCCTTTAAGGCCGAGAACCGGGGTGTAGAGGAGCTGTATGCCCAGGAAAAGTCACGAGTATGTCTTCTTGACCCGGCAGCGGCAAAAGATCTGGCTCCCGAAGATGGCGAGACCTTTGATACCTTCTTATATGGCGGTATTCTCGGTAGGTGAAAAGGGCGGGTACTGATGTGCAACAGTTGACACGCGGGTAGGAGACGACCCCCCCAGAGGTATGATCCCGGTACTTGTCAATCCAGACCGTCTTGCTAAGGAGTGACTAGACAGGACGTCGGAGCTACGCAAGAAGGGCTTCAAGGGCCGTCGACTTGGCCCGGTGCAGATGACGACAGACACAGCTGTACGTGTTACCAGGTTAGTCGTCGAGGGGAAGAGTTCGTCGTCCTGTCCCTGGCTGTCTTGAACACTGCCTAATAAATAAACTGCAGCCCCTTTGCTGGACATCCCGTATCTGGACTTTCCAGAGCTGAAATTCGACAAACATGAGAGCACTGAAATGCCCTTCCGCTATGTTAAAGGAAACGACGGCAAGCCCATCATGCCTCAGGTAGTGTCCCAGCTGTTGCTTACTATTTGACCAGGTTGTACTGACCCTTTAGGGCATGGTTGAGCTGATCAAAAAAGACGCCGACAAGGCTATTGACGACCAGTTCTGATGATCTCCAGTCGGATAACTATGTGAAGCGGGGTCACAGCTGTTATCTTATCTCAGCTCACATCCAACATAACCCCACCTCTAATTCCTTCGTTCATATCTGTGAAAGTATTTGTTTTCATGTCGACAGCGGTGAACTTCCATCATCATGGCTGATTGTCCTCCGGCCTTGACAATCAGACCCCCTCTGGTCAACTCATCCAACCCATGGGCCACCACTCTCGAAGATCTCAGGTCGCTCTTTGCTTGCGCTTCTACGGGTGCTGTCACGACTAGAACGTCGCTTCTGGGTGGATTTGCCCATGACTCCTCCAAGCACAAATACACGTTTTTCGATGCTGCAATCCACGAGCCTGCTTCAATTCCGGGACCCAGCCAGAACGGAAGCCTGAATTGCCTTGGGTACAGCCCAATCACACTAGAGACATACCTGGGTTTTGTCAGAAGCATTGCCAATGAACACGCCGCAGAAAGCTCTAAAGGTTTTATCATCTCCGTGACCGGTACACCGAAGGAAGTTGCCGAGAGCTACAGACTGGTCGCCGCTGCCCAGGGATCAATAAAACTTCCCTTGGCCCTTGAGGTCAATCTCAGCTGCCCCAATATTCCGGACCATCCCCCACCGGCCTACTCCGAAGATGCCTTGGTGGAATATCTCGATTGTCTCCAGGGTGTCATTGCAGCCCACCCTGGTCTTCCCCGTGTTCCTTTTGGACTCAAAACGCCCCCTTACACATATTCTATTCAGTACGACGCCCTCATCAGCGCTCTGGAGCGATCTGCTGAGAGTGCGGCTGGGCGAGTATCTCCGGTTAGCTTCATCACGGCGACGAACACGTTGGGATCATGTCTCGTCATTTCAGCAGCTCCTAGCAATTCGGGTGTACTCGACTCCTCTTCCCTCAAACCTGCGCTTCCAGAGCCAGGAATTGGCGGCATGGGTGGAGCAGCTCTTCGTTTGTGTCCCACTTGTCGTTCATGAAAGAGCGACTGACAGCTACCAGATCCCCTCGCACTTGGAAATGTTGCCACACTACGACGGATGCTAGACGAGCGAACCCACCGTCTCGATCACATCAGCCTTATTGGCGTTGGTGGAGTCTTGGATAGTGACGGATACCGTCGAATGAAGGCCGTTGGTGCAGCAGTGGTAGGAATCGGGACGGGGCTTGGTCTTAAAGGCACAGCGGTATTTGACGAGATTGAGCAGAGTCTAGGAGGGCAATGGTAAGAGACAAAAGTGCTTGCTTGAAGTGACCGACAAGTCAGGGTAATATTGCGCTTTCTGTGGGGGCTCGGCTTCCTCCGAGGTTGCAGCCCAGTAGTCTGGGAGGCAAGCTTGTTGGTCCGGATTCTGGAAATCAAGATAATTCCTCCAATCTGCGGTCGGCTTCACCTTGCTGCGACGTGCGTTATTTAAACCCCCTTCGCTCAGCAGGTGGAGGGTTAGGGTCCATGTGGTCCCGAGATTCCGGACTGAGTTTTCTTCCGTGCGCTGGGCAGCGATCAGAGCGGCTCAAAATAGCACGGATAAATACGTGCCTCGACGGGCTATGGGCAGCGAACCCCCTTCACTTCAGGGGACGGTGGCCCACTGGAAGAGCCGTGAAGAATCGGAATTTTACAGTGAGGTGGCCTACGGACCGCACATGCAGGCAATCTATGGCATTACCCGGGCACAACTGCTTCGCCATCGCGACCCAGATTGGAGCCGTGGTATTCTTCCCCCTGTGCTCAGCAACTGCCATTGCTTCGACGGAATATTCTTTGGATTCAGCCTGAATGCCCTCTGGTACGTTTGTAACGGCTGCTGCGTTTCGGAAACGGATTGCCCTACGGCATTGCGTTCAGTCTACTGATGCTACCGTCACGCTGCGAGAGGCGCGCCAATGCCCGACTTGTTTCGTGCAAGGCTGAGATGTAGCTTGTCGACCTGCGACTGGGATCATCTCGCCGCGCTATCCGCATCATTGTCTTTCCAGGGCCTTACCCGACGCAGCTAGCCTGCATGAACAGCTGCTCAAAGCCCAACTGGAAAGGTGCGATGGACGTGGCTGCCAATTGGCGGACTTTCCGCTGCCAGATTCTCCAGACATGGAGAAAATTGTGGAGGGGCTGCGGGGCAACTCTGGTGGGTTTTCATTCCGTCCCGTCCATGGACGTCCCACCTTCCTCCACCTTGCACCTTCCCAAAGCCACCGGGTTCACACCGTCAACCCCAAGCTAATGCAGGATGCGAAGCCAGCCCTTGAAGAATAGAACACCAGGGTTTCTTTCAGTTCGTGTCAAGTGCTCATTACTTTGCCTCGCAACCGAGATTCTGATCTATCTACGAATATCGCGGCTTCTCTTCCTGGCGGAGTGGATGTTATCTTCCCGGGACTCGATGGCAAGAGACCGGATCAATTCCCCGAGCGCTTGAGCCAGGAACGCCGGAGACCCGGGGACCTATACATGCTCCTCTGCCTGTGTCCTTCCCCCAAAATTCAACCCACCCTTATTCTCACAGCTAGCGAGACCAGCTGATTTCTCGCTCCAATTGCACGACTGGGCTGCAACACAGACCTGACCACGGGTCACTGACAACACCCCTCGACCCAATCCCGCGCGCATCCCACTTCACGAGGACCTTACTGGCGTTTCGCGCTCGACTGTCTTCGCGGCTTATTTCGTGGCCAGCCTGCCCCGCCTTGCGTCACTGCTGCCGGCTAGGTAGGTACCGTTAACGTTGGGCCAACGGTGTGTGGCCAAAACGGTCGGGCCAAATAACATCGGCAGACCTTGGCGCCTGCAACCCAGAGCAAATATACCCTATCTACCTGCTGCTGTTGCTCTCCACTGTCGCAAGTCCTCCTTACCTCTTGAACTCGAACATCTGTCTCCCCAGCGCCATGAAACGACACTCACTGGTTCGGCCTCATACTTGCCAGCCTCGCCGACTATACCGGACGCCGTTCTGACCCTCTCAACCTGCGTTCGTCTCTAGATCTCCAATTCGCTGCCGCTTCTTGTCCCGACCTGTCATGCGATCCCGTTAGCTTTGGGATACTGAGAAGCCGGCCCCCTCACTTCCTTGCCCGAACCCATTCGCCGTTGATCGCTTGCACAAGTCTCGTTACTCTGAGAATAGGTCAAAACCTAGGTGTTTTCTGGACGCCTTCTCCCGGATCAGCTGAAACCGGGGAGTCGGAAGGAGCCAGCACTCTCTGGGACACACAACAACACCGATAGCGACCGCAGTCAATATTTGAGCCTCTCACTGGTGGGCATTGCCCGATACGCTTGGACGGCACCTCTTCAATCACGCTCCCACTTGATAAGCGTCTACCTTACAACTCAAGCGTATCTGTGTTCCGTCAGTCGTTATATCGAGTTTCCCACCGAGCTATCTCTGAGGTGTCCACGAGCGCCATCGAAAAGGCCATGCTCCTAAGGTTTCCGGTGTGACACCTCGCGCGTCTTGCTGGTTTGATCTGGTGGAAGGAACGCCATAGCTAGGAGGTGTCCCCAATTTCTTGAAAGAAAGTTGGAGACAGGCTGCTTTACCCTACTAGACTAAGAGGAAACTCTGGGTGTAACTTTCCTTGTCCAGATACTCCTTGAATCCTGGGGTAGAATGGCTGCAGTCCAGCAGCTAGAACCGTTGCCGACGCCGGCGCGACCGCAGAGTATCAATGGCGCCCCGCGCGCAATGGGTATCGATTTAGGGGCACCGGCGCCGCCGCCATCGAGATTCACCTTCGGGAGCGGCCCACGGGCGGGTGATACAAGAACGGTGGTAATTATGTATGGTCATGGCCAAGAGAAGATTGTCGCCATCTTCGCTGAGGTCCTCGGGAAGGCCTACCGTTTGGGGGGATGCTTCAAGAACGTCACTAACGATGATAAGAATCTGGTCGTCGGTATCGAAGCCGCTGTTGCGAAGTCTGACATATCCACTAGGGACAAGACGGCTCTCATCGCCATCAACGCACACTGCGCCAGTTTAGGCATGCCGCCAGATGTCTATCTCTCAGCTCAGTGCGACTACGAGTTCCTCTACACAGAGACCCCGTTTTTCCGGCGCGATCTAGCACGCTTTATTTCACACACGCTTGGCCAGATAAACCACCACCAGACACTTATGGCAAAACCACGGACCTATTTTATCTCGACCACATTCCCTGACGTGCGTGCTGCACTACCTAACATAGATATTCTGACCGTGGGTTCGGATGCCGTGGAGATCCGCGTTGATCTCCTCAAAGAACCGCTGAACGATGGATCCTTTTCAGCAATACCCAGTCTGAGCTACGTTGGCGAGCAGGTCATGCTTCTCAGGCAGAGGACCGAGTTGCCAATCATCTTCACAACTCGGTGTACCAACGAAAATGGCAAGTTTCCAATGGACAACCCGGATTTGTATTACGACTATCTTTACCGTGCTATTCAATGGGGCGTTGAATACATCGACGTTGAACTCTGGCTTCCAGAAGCTATGAGGCGGAAGCTTTATGAACAAAAAGGCAACAGCCGTATCATGTCTGCTTTCCACGACTTTTCGGGAACATTCAGGTGGCCCTCAAAACAAGCCGAGTCGATATTCCTAGCGTCCTCGCAGTACGCGGACATTATCAAGATGATCGCTATCATTAGCGACCACAACGAGAACTTTGAGCTGGAGTACTTCCGTTCTAAGGTGAAAGCTGAGTATCCCAACTCGCCCCCGCTCTCTGCGGTGAACATGGGCGAAACAGGGCAATTTTCTCGGACGCTGAATAAAGTCTTCACTCCCATCACTCATCCACTGTTACCCATTATCGCCGCCCCGGGCCAACTGAGTGCGGCTGAGATCAACCAAGCACTCGCTTTGCTAGGTCAGTTGCCGAAGAAAGACTTTTACGGCATCACCAGTCCATCGACCCGGACTGCAACGCCGCAAGCGCCATTTTATGAGAAATGCTTCAACGAATTGGGCTTACCACATCATTTTGCCGTGGTCGAGCACCAGCCGAAGGGCCCAGGTTGTATAGAGAAGTGGTGCAACCAACGGAACTTTGGCGGTGCACACCTCAACCCTGCCGTCTCAATTCCCTCTCTGACAGCAGGCAGCGCCTTTTTCTCAGCCTTGAACAACGGGGCCGGGCCAATGACCAGCGAGGCAGCTCGACTTATCGGCGTGGTCGACACGATTGTGGTTCGGCCGAGTTCATCCGGTTCTGCTTCATCGGCCCCAGCGTCAATACCATCTAGCCCTCCTCGCCACCAGAATGGTGACTCGTTCAGCCAGTATACGTCGCCGCAATCTGGCTTGCCTCACAACACATCCCTCGTCTTCGATAACGCGTCATGGAAGGGAATTCTGAGCACACTCACTCGAGATTTCGCTCCGTCGGCGTACTTCGGGCGTGCCGCTGTGGTTCTGGCCTCATCACCCGACGACGCTGCTAGTGTCATATTCGCTCTCAAAGCCTTAAATGTCGGCAAAGTTTACACTGTCGGGTTCAAGACCCCGCCAGCACTCGCGAAGGACCTTGTCATCGAGCCCTTCAACAGCCTGGAGAGCCTGCAGCGGGCACGCATGATGGGTTCTGAGGGGGCAGGGGTTGGATCACCATTCGTGATCGTGAGCGCTCTCGGGCCAGAGAAAGGCAATTTAGTCGCAATGCTCGTTCGCGTCTTTGGTTCTCGTGGTTCGGCCAATACTCGAAAGGTGTTCCTGGATCTTGCAGACGGTTCGGCTCCGCGGCGAGGAGACCCAGGCCTGATTGCGGAGCAGAGTGGGTTTGCTGCATACGGAGCTGCTGACGTAACTGCCTTCACGACGGTTGAAACACTTCGGCTGTTAGTGGGACAGAATGTTCCATACAGCTTTGTTCGATTGGCGAGCGGCCGGACATTGTTCTAACAGACCAGCTGTCGGATATCGGTCCGAAGCTGAATTACTGGCGCCAACTCTTCAGCGATTTGGACTGCGCTTCATGGTTCAGATACGACGTGCAATGACAACCTTCGAGGTTCGGACGTCTCTGGAGATCACTGCCGCCCGGCAGTTGTTGAGGTGTGCCTCATAATGCGGAGATGCCCTTTGAAATTTGGCGAGAGTGGGCTCTCCTGCCGGATTCAGTCAAGTACCTTGAAAGGATTTGGACAGGACTCCAACCCCTCTGGCAGCCGATGGAAGTCCACGTCGGAACGGGAGATGATTCTTTCCGTCAGGCGGTTCAGGAGGCAAACCTTGGAAGCAGTTTCATGTTCTGTGGGTACCGAGAAGCCGCGGATATGACCTGGCTCCGCTTTGCCCAGTCGAAGGGATGTTGGGTTGAGGCTGACTTGTATTCAAGATGAAGGGACCGATAGTTGCAGAAGGACCAGATCGTTTCCCGTGTTGAACCACGGTAATTTACCGCACCGGATTTTAGATTCTATATATCACCATCTATCTATCGCTATCCATCCCGTGATCTGTTGTGGTCGAGGGAATGAAGGTATGAACTTGCATATCATTGCCGCCTGTCCTGCGCATCCTTTTCTCGGTCCATTTTGTCGGGTATTGGGGTGGTTGGGTGTGTGGCGGCGTTTCGGGTAGTCTGTTCCAGATGATGGAAAAGAGATGGCCCGAATGGATGAATGAGAGTCACTCTCAAACATAGTTTGAGTGCTTGCAGCAGTAGCCGGAAAACAAGATAATGGTATTTTCTACGCCCCATCGGTGCCATGGTGAAATAGGCTACGATGGGCGGCGCCGCCTTCATTGGTCTTTCGGATGAGAGCTTCACTTAGGCTCCGGACCTTGTGTATATCCCTCGGAACCAGTGGTCTTCGTGCCCGCAAATGTAGAAACCTTTTGCCCGGTGAGACCAGTATGCTACCATTACTGAAAGAGAACAGCAGTTTGGGCATGCGCGCACAAGAGTTGGTCAGAGGATATCGATGGAGACGAATGTCAGGGGAACCACAAACGGGTCTCGGTTTTGACAGTTAGCGCGCCTAATTCTTACTTCATCGAGAGGGCGAACGGGGCATCTCGATCCGGGGGACCGGGGGGACTGCGCATCCCGACCGTTAGCGACGTCCTCTCAGGAGCGGGGTCCGGCTTTTGAGTTGCATTGGCTTACTTCGCTGGGAGGGAGATGGCGGTCCCATCCCCTAAGTGTGGGGTACCGATCGGTACCGGGATAGGGTAGACGTCCTGGTGTGCTTGGGTTCCGACGTGGCCTGGGGTTCGAAGCTTTTGATACGGGATCTGGGCAGCCATTACAAGGGTTGCCAGGGCTCAAGTCGTATCTACTAACCTGTGTGATGTAGTTGTTGGTAGTTGTGTGCGGCTGGTCTTGTGATAGACTACCACACGCATGATCAATGAAACCAAATGACATGAAGCTTGTCTGATGAATTCCCCGTTATGTCTGAGAATTTCCATGGTCCAGTCTCGGGCAAAATGTTTACGGTCCCTGGGGCTTGACTGGCTGCGTAAGAGGAGACAATGGGCGCTGCACATCATGCTGAGCCTAGCCAACATCATAATTGGAGGCGGCCGACATGCTGCGGAGATGGGACGAATCAGAACAAACCCTGGCGCGGGGAAAGCTGGTATGATTGGGAATGTGATGGAGGTGAGTGTCTGGGACACCACCGGGAAGGCCCCCAGCTCATGTGCACACTAAGAACTAGAGATACCGGCCGGCCCATGGAGCCCTTGGTCAACTGGTAAGCTACCCGGCACTGCTGGCGCGGAGGCCCATGTTGATACGGCAATTGGGTAGTTCAAGGCTGGGAATCGGAGCTGGGAAGGGTTTCACTCTAACTGGAGGTAGTAAGAGCTTGCCGAAGGCAGGCCGGCCCGCTATATCAGTGATATTATGGGGCTGAAGTCGACATCTTGAGACGTTCCCGAGTTGTCTTTTGAATCCACACAGCGGCGTTTCGGTGGGCTTGTCTGCCTGAGGGATTGTTAGGTTTGTCATGAATGGCTCGGCTCCGAGTTCCCGGACGATTCCCTGGCCGGAAAGTTGGGTAAAAACCGTTGACGGCTATCAAAAGTGGCTTGTGATCGCTGATTAAATGCTTTGTGATTTGAGGCAGAAAAAAAGACGTCGCAGCCGAAGGGGTCTTAGGGTACCTTATTAAGGTTGCATCTAACGGTTCGACACGAGGCAACCTGCGACTATATGCGACCTCCCCAGGCCATCTGCAACGAATTATCCTTGATGCCGTGGGTGCCAAGCACGTCCGGGTAAGGGCCGTGAAGTGCAATTTATCGACATTCCAGGTTAGAATGACACGCTGGTGCAGAACAGCGGCCAGAGCTTTCATGAAGCAGACGGCGGCCTTTTCGTTGGGACAGTGACGACTGCGGTGGCTGATGAGAGCCTCTTATTAATCTGCGATGAAACCATGAGACGACATGAGTCCATGGCGGGATGCGTGGGAGTCGGGAGCTTTGGGAAGGAACGGGTCTGTGGGGTACGGCAGCACCCACCGTTGCTTGCGCTCTCCAGGGCGTATCCCTGCTTGAGGGCGGCCTCGGCGATTCTTCAGCGACGACCTGTGAAGCCGCTGAAATGACGGGGACGGTTGCGGAGAGGTTCAGGCGGCAGGTCCTCTGATTCGCGCGGCAATCAACACACTTTTGAGTCTTCGATCGGAAACGGTTCCGAAGTCCCAGCCAAAAAAAAAGGACGTTTCTTGTTCGGGCTCTCGATTTGGCTGCGCTTCTCCAGCTTCCACTCCCACATCGGTACCGCCGTGTCCGAGTCCCGACTACGAATTCTTTAACGTTTCTTTCCAGCCTGTTAAGGCCCTAGCCCTTCCTTGCTAATCGCTTGCCGGCGATACTTGCCTTTCGGGAACCCATTCGCCGGGAATGGCTGAGAGAGGAAATGCTTACGAGTGCTTCGATGGCACTGATACATCGGCGTCGCTCTCCAGTGGGTACGGTACAGGCGAGATCTTCTGGACGCGGTCGGAACTAACAGGGTCGCCCGCTGTGCGAATATTGACCAGCAACTTTCTAGACATAATATGTACCTGGTATATCGATCAACTTGGAGCAAGGATGCTCCAGCCTCGTATGCAAGGTGTAAGAACGTGGTTGATGGAACCATGTCATTTAGTTTCCGACAAGCTTCCATATTGAGCCGGATACCGTGCCTCTTTCAGCATCTGCCATTGACTGGGCAGCGATGAGGTCGCGCCTTGTTTCTACCACGCCGCCTTCACGCATGCCCGAAGTGATCATGAGCTCGCGTGGGCTCATGGATCGAGGGCCATCAATTTGATAACTGGGCATCAAACGTGACGCAATGTGGTGTCCGTGCCATGGTCCAACCCATTGCGTCGTGGTCCTGATACCGCTTTCCGCTCGAATTCCCAGGTTTCGCTCTGTGACAAGGCCCCTTGAACAGCTTTGGTGTCATGGATGGGGAAACAGCAGCGGGTCGCTTCTGGGGTGATCCCACATCGGCGGGGGCGCTCTTTCCAGTTGGTGGTGGGGAGTGCTTTCCATCCATCCCATCCCACTCCCCGCCGCTGCAGCTAGTCCCCACCGAAGCCATCTCCCTCCCCCGCATCAACCAGCGAACAACAGGATTGGTTCTGGCTTCCCTCCATCCCCCTTGGCTCCTGCCCGCTTTTAGTTTCCTCTCAGTCTGCTGCATGTCTACCCACCGACCTACAATCATTTTGTGTTGTTCGGATGGTATTGTTTCGGCCTTCTTTCCCCAGAGTCCAGAAGGCAATGTCGCACCCCGCCTGTTATATCGTCAGCATGGCACTGCCAAGTGACCGGTGACTTCGTCCTTTACTCTCTTTCCCGCTGTGGTGATTTCGCCGAGGAGTGCCTTCCCAACTCCCATCAAGCACCCCTGGGTTCGTAACTTTGGACGGAGCCTCTGAGCGGAACCCTTCGCATCGCCCTCTCCACCCCTCCTCTCGACATACCGGAACCCGTAGAGCGGACCAGCCTGCCAAACGGTACCCACGACTGGACCACGACCAGATGTGCGTGTAGGAACTCTCTTGTGGTTTTTGGAAAAGAAAAGCCTCATCACCCAACGCTGTCCTCACGAGACAATTTCTCACTCCATTTCCGCCCTTCGCACTTCTCAGGCCCCCTGTACACCCTGCACATAAAGCTACCTGAGTCTGTAGCTCCATCAAGCTGCTTTACGAGGACGTCCTGTCCATTTACTCAACTTTTGCTTGACGCACTCATCTCTCTTTACCACCCCCTCTCCTGGGCAGGACTGCCCCCTGACTGATCACTACGACCCCTCGATTCGGGACAACCCATCAAGTCGCTTTACGAGGACGTCCTATCCTATTACCCGACTTGTGTGTTGAGGCACTTATCGACCCTTCAGCTGAGCAGAACTTCATGCGTATGTTTTACCGGTGCCTACTCGACTTGACGCCTCCCAGCCCGTCATTCGATATATAATCGAGCCCTGAAATCTCATTCGTGCGGAACTGTGTGGGGCTGCCCACATAAGCAAAGCCCTTGAAGGGTAGGTATGTAAGTGATTTTCAACAGATATTTGGCGCTGGCTAGGAAGGAAAAGACCTCGAAGTTTTCTCAGAGACGTTGAGACTTCACACCAGGGCCTCCTCAGTGGGGAAGATGGTACGGCCTGCCTACATCCCCGACATTCCCCAGAAAATCTGTAGAGAACATGTTTCTTTTTCAACCTCACTCGGGGCAAATTTCCAGTAGAAAGTCTCTCACTGACAGCTTTGCAGATGCCGACTGAAGAGCCAAGCACACATCTTTACCACTCCTCGTTAAAACCCGACACCCCTTTTCGGTTTCTTGCCGTGGGCATTGAGGCCAGCCAGAGGAACCATGCATGATAGCAATCGATGATAGTTAGGCTTTGCCGCTCAATAAGCCAACTCGCAACTATCCAGTCCTTTCATTTCAGTCTTGAGCACCCAACAGACTCGCCAGGCATGGCTTCCAGGCCGTATGAGTCCGGGTCGGCAGTGCCCGGTCTCCATCCGGTCGTGATGTCCCGCCCGCAGGTGAGCATTGAGAGGCTACCTACGCGACGCCTGAGCAACGAACCTCGGGAGTCAATGAACTGCAAATCATGTCGGAAGCGCAAGATCAAGTGCAATCGTCTACGGCCCGCATGCGAGGCTTGCCAAGTTTTTCAGTGTCCTTGTATATACGGTAAGTGTGATCTTTTGGAGGTTACCCTAACTCACAGTAGCTATCGAGTTCTCACAAGACTTGCAGATGCTGTTCCGAAGAAAAGGGGCCCCAAAACCGATGTCTTGGAGGCCTTGCTCAAGAGAGTAGATGGCCTGGAAGCAAAGTTGAAGGAAAAGAAATCCGAACCAGACGCATCGGCGTCAAACCCCTCGGGCCCTGCTGATCCCGACGAACCCTCTGCTCCTGTCTCCCGCCCGCCTGTACCGGAGACCGCCCGAAGTGACAACTCCGGTGATTCCGCGCTGTTTTCCCCCACTGATCCAAGGTGGGTGGTGTCTCCCCATCTTCTATCAATCGACCGGAAAGTACTGACGGTGTCTTTCAGGGAGCCCTCCCCGAGCAATCAACAAGATGACCTGCTCGATACCTACTTCGTCCGTTTCCACGCAAAGCCATTCCACATATTAGACGAGTCAACACTACGCCAGCGTCTCCAGCTCGCGCAGGTTCCAGGCTACCTTGTTCATGCTATATATGCAGTAGCTGCCAAGTAAGTCGATCGTTCATGTCAAATTCTCAGTATACTGACTGCCAAGGTACACACCTCACCATAATGGCTATCAGTCAGCGGTCAAACTGAGCGAAGACTACGCGATGCGCTCGAGAACGGAGATCGATACGGACGAACCTTCGATTGATGCTCTGCAAGCTTTGATGCTCTTGGTAATAGCCTTCACTGCCGCAGGAAGGGGAAAGAAGGCGTACATGCTCCTCAGTGCGTAACATCCCACAAAGGCGTCTACCGTATTCCCTCCTCGTGTGTAGCTAACACCCGCTCCAGCGAATGCGGTAGGAATGGCTATGGCATTAGAGCTTCACCGAGAGTTAGATAACAGTGCTCGAGTCACACCAATCGAGCGCGAGGTGCGGCGGCGACTCTTCTGGAGTTGCTATATTCTCGACAAGTTCATGGCGTGCGGCTCCAAGAGACCGTCACTCGTCGCAGATAATACAATCCTTCTGAGACTGCCTTGTTGGGCCCCAACCCCGGTGTCTTTACCTATCGAGGGCGACTTTTTCCAAAGCGGCTCGAACCTTCAGTATCTGCAGAGTACCGGGAAGAAGACCCAAGGGGGTACCGGAATGCTCATCGATATCTGCCGGATCCTCGGAACGACGAATCGATACTTAGCGGCCGGGGGCGTGAAAGGCGATTCTCATTTCCCGTGGCATTCCCTCTCAAACCTGTCTAAAATCCGCCAGGACTTGGACATCTGGGCATCCGGGACTGCTGATGTGTTTACCACCTTGGACGCTCTGTTCGGCCAAGCAGACTCCACAGTTCTGGTTTTGAGCAAGCTAATATATCATTTGATTCACTGTCTAGTCTATCGACCGTTTCTTCCGATCGATCTTGCGGAGCTTGCTGGGACCGGACAGCACCAGTCATGGCAGATAGAGGCGACCAATATGTGCTTCCTGCATGCAAATGCTATTGCAGAACTCGTCGAACTTGGCAAGCGAGCTGCATCAGTCGAATGGCCTGCCTTTGTGGGATATTGTATTTGCACAGCAGGGACAGTCCACATACATGGCGCCCACTACACCAGAAACGGGAATGCTGGGGAGATGAGCGTCTTCAGCTCGTCAACCGAATTTCTCTCTCGGGAGATGCAGCAACTCAGCGAGCTCCGCTACGCGTGGGCAAGCGTCCAACATCAACGTGAAACACTCCAGGCCATATTCCACGCACACTCTGAGCTCGTCAAGGGTCTCGCGAGCAACTCACTTCGCTACTCACCTGCGTTTCATCTTGAGGACTTTTTCGACCGCTATTCCAATGCCGAGGGGTTGGGGGGGCAGACATTTAGCTTCGATGCCGCCAACTTAAGCCTTTCCGATGTGATAATAGACTTTACTGCCGATGCGTACACGGGTCACGACCTCTACGCCCCTCGTCACGCTGGGGGTGACGGCGGCCTTAGTCGACCGAACCTCAAGCGAAAAAATACGGCCCCCTCCGGTCGTAAGAGGCCATCGTTGGTCGGTACCATGCATCTTTCGTCAGTGGCAAGCCCGTCGACTCCATCGCATGCCCAATTCCACCCACTCCCAACACCGTCGATTTCGTCGCAGTTATCGCCTGGAATTTTGCATTCTCCAGTGTCGGTTACTCCACTCCGCGAGTCTCACGGGCATGATATGCCATCGGCTGAATCCGGATCAGCTACTTTCCCTCATATCCCTCACTCCCAGGCCCAAGCAAGCACCTTGCGCCAAGGCCTGACAGGTTTGTCTGTGTCTGGTACAGGGTTCAGTCCGTCGTTTAACTTTGCCCAACTCCAACCGACAGGCTCGACAGCAAATACTGCCCAGCAAGCTTACGACCCAATGTTCGGCGAGCTTCCCACCAACGCCTTCTCGAGTCCGGCACCATGGAGCGGTGATGACGGGAGCAACGCGAAGCCAGCTAGGACTGGGAGTCCGAGCAACAAAAGTCCCAACGGGAGTGCCGTCTCGGGCCCCGCCGAAGAAAAGGACCCATTTCTTAGTCTTCTCGAGCAGTTGGCCGAGAACGAATCTGCCATGGGTACCGGAAACGAGCTGGATTTCTTTCTTGCTGGGGCGCCTGCTGGAAGTTAATACAGTTCAACCCCTGAAATGCTGCCAGTGAAGGTCTTGTCAGACTGTTGGCAGGGGTTCCCGAATAAGAAATCGAGACCTTCGATGTTCACGCCGAGCCCTTGTTGGTTACACGGGAGTTTTCTTCAAGCCAGCAACGGAACTGGGCTGTACATAAAATAAAGGTATATATATATGTCTAGGATATTTCGAGGCGGGTTGGCCAAATCAGGAAAGTGGTAGGACGGCGTATACAGAACGTGATCTGTTTGTATTTGTTGGGGAAGGTAGCAAACTCTTTTACACACCAAAGTTACAGAAACCCGTCAGGAGAGTTTGCCGAACCAGGGTCGTCAGATCGGATAGTTGACATAGTCGATATACCCGGAGGCATGCTAGAATGTACATTCGTACTACTTATAGCTTTTGGGAATGATAAAAAGGGGCCATAAGTTGTTACACGTGTCGTTAAGTCTTGGCGCGCGCTATAAGCTGTGATGTGATTGCCCGATTTTGCTGTGTTGAAGAGCTGCCTCCGAGGAGTGTCTTGGGGACTTGGTGAAGGTTACCACGCTGGCTGTGCAGGGCAACCCTTGTCACGAATGGTGCACATTGTCCAGTGAGCACCATCACATGGCCACAACTTGAGGCTCGGGATGGAAAGAACTGGGCCTCTTCGCAGCTACGAGTCTGCCGCTGCTGTGGCAAACCCTCGCCCGTTGCCATTACCAGGCTGCACGATATCGGCCCTTCAAAACTGTCCTCGCTTCGCCGGCGGTTTTGGTGTCTGACTAACCATCGAATGAGATGCCTTTTCGAACTGTCCTCGGATAGACGGGTTACAACCACTTCTACAGGCAGCTGACAACGTCAACGTATATTACTCAAGGTGGTTTTGCGGCACCCACAGCGGGAAGCTGAATGCGGCTGGTCGCGGCGAACTTCGAACGGCCTGAAGTTCCCCGCAGCGGAGAAGGATCCGTTGGAGCGGGGCGCGAACCCCACAGAGCAGCATGTTCTCCACCTGGACACCCCCACCACGCCACGCCAAGATTGCAGCGCATCTACTGCAGGCAGGCGTGGACTTTGCGGCACCTTCGGCTTGCCGCTTTTCTCCTGTGGGATTTTTATTCTCTAACTCACTCCTCATCGGTGTGATGCAGTTTTTGCATTCGGTTGTGCCCCGCAACGGGATATGAACGGCGGAGGTTGCCAACGTTGGCTTTTTGGAGCTTCCCGGTTGCGCTGCGGGAAATGATAGGATGACGGGAGGAAATCTCGGGTTCCGCAACAGTGCCACGGCCATTGGCAACAGGGCAAGGAGCGGGACACGACAGGACATGACAGGGAACGGGTAAGCAACCGGGAGGTTAACCTAGGGCTGGACCCAACGTTCCCTAGTGTAGGTGCGGCGGCGATGGGCGGCAGTTGGTTTTTGAAACTTCCACCCGGCACGTCGGAACGGTCGTGGTTCTATGGGAAGGGGGGAGGCTGGGCTGAGCTGGACTGAGCTGGGCTGAGCTGGGTTGATCGATGCATGATGGTTTGACGGCTTTTCAGTTATCTCGTCGTTGCCTCGGGGCGGACTTGCCCCGCCGCGTCGTTGCGAGGTGACAGTGTAAGTGGGGCGAAGCCGACAGCTTGCAAGTGAAGGTTGCGGTGCGGCCGAGAAGCGCATATCGCACTTCACATTTTGCACTACTGCGAGGACGGGTCTTGCTGTGGAAAGAGGTCGTTGACGCACATCGTTTCCGTTTAGTCTTTTTTTCTATTCCTTCGCCTGGCTACACCGACTCTCTTCCTCTTGGATTTGCTTTTCCGCCCAAGGTGGAGCTTACGGCTCATATGGGCGAATCGCTCCTTCTTGCATCACCGAGCTGAGTGCCCGTCACGCTCACGACTCTGAGTAGACCAGACTTCGGTCAGGCGAGCACGCAGCCGTTGGGCAGCGTTCCGACTTGCATATCCAATGTCTCGAAGGGCGGACGGCGATGGCTACATCTTTACATACTTTCCCATTCCCTCGACCTCGATTACCAGTCAGGGCCAATCTTGACTGAGGTTGGACGTGGACGCTCTGGGGAAAAAAAAAAAAAGATAACCATGTCAACGATTTCCGTCGACACTTCGGTCGACTTTCCGGACCGGGGCCCAGCAGTCTTCGCCGTCGTCACGGCCACCCTGTCCCTAGCCACCGTCTTTGTCGCTGCGAGGTTGGTCTCGCGCATCGGAATTGTCCGCAGTGTTTCGTGGGATGACTACATAATCGTCTTGGCCTGGCTAATTGCCTTCTTCCTCGGCCTCACCATCAACTTCGGCACTAAAAGGGGGCTCGGTCGCCACGACACAAACATCAACCATGTCGACCGGCCGGGGTTAAGGATGTGCGAATATGTTTTTTCCATATTATATGTAAGGTCTTCAGTTAACTGTCATAGGGAGACAGGGCTGACCTCAGTTAGAACCCGGCGCTCATGTCCACCAAGACGTCAATCCTCATCTTTTACCTACGGCTAGCCAAGAACACGCAAAAAATCCTGCGTCTTGCTTCATGGGCCGTTCTATCGGTGGTCCTCATCGCGGGCACCATCTTGACCTTTATGAACGTCTTTCAATGTCAACCAATCAGTGCTGCCTGGGATGTCGGGCTCAAGCCTGAGCGGTGCATCCCTCTCCTGACTGAGTTCATCTGCTCTGCTCCCGTGAATGTTACGACCGACCTGGCCATCATGGCTTTGCCCATCCCTGTGATTACTAGTATGCGCCTCCCGCCTCGCCAAAAGACGATTCTAGTCATGACCTTCGCCCTCGGCTTTTTCGTCACTGTGGTCGACGTGGTCAGGATCTACTATCTCCAGCAGGCCATTGCATTTACCCCCATTGGCTCCTCATCCGACACCGCCGCCATGTTTGGGCAGATTGCGGGATATAGCTGGAATGCTTCCTTATCGTTGATGTGGTCAGCTGTTGAGGTGAACGTCGGCATCACCTGCGCTTGTATCCCAACACTGAAGCCTCTGATTATCCGGGTCCTACCTGCCATTCTGATGGATCCCAGCCGCTGTCAGGCCCCGGGAAGCCAGCCTGGAGGCGACAACACCAAGCCGACCAGCACTGACCATAGTCGCTCAGCTACCGCCAACGCCTCACGACAGGGCGATGCAACCTCCTCCGTACTACCATCCGCTCGTCCCGATGCGGATAGGTTGTCCGGGGAGATCTCACTTAGAGAGTTCCTTGCAAGTATGTCGCCAGAGGGGAGGGCCACTGCTCGGGGATCGAGATTAGCATCATCAAACCCGCGCATCACATCGACGGCTTCCACCACCCCTAGCCGATCTGTTTACTTTGGCTTTGTCAATGTCAACAAGCCAAAGAGTATGCTGAGAGCGACGGCGGCCGAGTCTTTCCGGTACTGCACCGTCATCAGCGTTCTGTTCTTCCTCTGGGGCCTCTCTTACGGTCTACTCAACACGCTCAATACGGTTGTTGCCGATGTTGCTCGCATGACAGAGGCTCAAACACTGGGGTTGACCAGCATATACTTTGGGGGCGGCTATTTCTTCGGCCCTCTGGTTGTTGCAGAGTGGATACTTCGACACGACGAACACCATCGATCTAAGAAAAGAGAACACGGTGATCCAGACTCGGTCGGGGGGTTTAAGGCTACTTTTATCGTCGGCCTGTTGATTTATGGGACCGGCACCATCATGTTTTGGCCTGGGGCTGTGCTCAACTCATATGGCGGATTCATGGCCAGCAGTTTTGTGGTTGGGGTTGGACTTGCCGTTCTGGAAACGGCCGCGAATCCTTTTCTCGCCTTGTGCGGACCGCCGGAGTACGCTGATGCGCGGCTCTTGGTAGCGCAAGGTGTCCAGGGAGTAGGGAGCGTCTTGAGCGGGTTACTCGCCAACAACGTCTTCTTCACACGCATTGAGACGAGAGCAGTCGACTCAACTACACTTCTCGACGTACAGTGGACGTACTTGGCTACCACACTACTCTGTGTGCTTTTGGCTCTGTACTTTTTTTACATGCCATTGCCTGAGGTGACAGACCGAGAGCTCGACCGCCTCGCGAGCCGACTCTCTGTAGACCCAAACAAACGAGTGCTTGGAGGCTCCCTCAAAACGTGGTGTATTGCCCTCGCCGTGCTCACCCAGTGGACCTACATCGCCGCACAAGAAAACATGAGCATTTATTTCCAAGCTCTCATCACCGCCTTCTCTCCCTCTTCCTTGGGTGGACGCAACTACCGACCCCCCGGCTTCGCTATCTCCGCCCTGGATTACCTCCTCATAGCACACACCTCCTTTGCTATTTCCCGCTTCGCTGCTGGGGCCCTCGCCTACCTTTCCGTCCGCCACCCACGCAACCCCTTCATCCCTACCCCACGCACCATGCTCGCGGCCTCGGTCGGCTCCTCCGCACTCTTTGTGCTTATTGCCGTCGTCATGAAACCAACCGAGAATCCCACCCTCATCGCCATCCCCATCGTCCTCTTCTTCTTCGCAGAGGGCCCCGTCTGGCCCCTTACCTTCTCCCTGGCCTTACGCGGTCAGGGGAAACAAACCAAGCGTGCCGCAGCGTGGCTAACCATGGGAGGGTCCGGACCCGCTTTCTGGCCGTTTGTGTCGTATGCAATCATGCGTGCTGGCGGGTCAGTGCAGACGTCGTTTGTCGTCGTGGTCGCCCTCAATGTCGTCTCTTTGGGGTATCCACTTTTCCTCACGCTTGTGAGAGATGCGAAGAGAATGGTGGATCCGGCTCTGGAGGGTTACCCAAAAGAGAGGAGGGAGAGCGGTGACGAAGCAGGTGAGATATCGGTGGATGAAATGGTCGCGGCAAGAAGGGCAGAGATGGCAAGGAGTCCAGAGAAGCAGAGACACTCCGGGAGTGGATTGGGGGTTGTGGATATAGTCTCGAAGCGTTTTTCGGAGATTTCGGGGGCGGGAAAGCGGGCGAAGAGGGGGAGTCAGGAGGTTTCTTTGCCCTGGGGGGGTGAGCGGGATCATGATAGGGAAGGAGGTGGCCATTTGGAGCCTTTGGAGACGCAGATTTTGGATACGAGGATTTTGCAGGACTGATATGATAAGTATATACGCTGGGGGGTTGGAAGTTACATTTAGCATCCTACGCGTGCTCATAAACCGGCGAGGTAGTGGAAACGGGGGGTGGGTGATGGAGAGAGAGCTAGCGCACGACTATTGCGGCCCCAAGTTTCACATTGCTCCTCCTGCCTTAGACTGGCACTCTCGCTGGTTTTCACTGTAACAGGCACGCAAGCAAGTAGGTTTGGAGAAGAGGAGCGGGGGAAAGAAAAAAAAGTGTAAACATAGACTTGATACCCTTTGCTGTCGTTGAGAAGGAGATGATTTGCTCTTGATCAGGTTTTGTCGCCCAGAATTGGGATATGGGCAAGAATTGAATGCAGTTACGAGTCGGCCATCGAAACACGTGGTATTTGAGTTGTCCCGTTTATTATTGGCAACGGGTAGAAGAAGTTGAGATGCACCTGGGTTCACTCGTTTTTTTTTGTATGTAGTACATGTTCAAGACACATTCCTGCCGTAACGTGTCGTACATTACCGTATCGTGCGCTGAAACACGTGATTGGGTGTATTTATATCCCTAGTGGTCTACACTTTCCTTTCTTCAAGGCCAGTCCCTGTCTCCGCCAGGTGCCTCAGAGGAGCTAATAGATTTTTTTTATATAAAAAAATCAAGACCTGTTCTCACAAGTCAGACATCCCAATTCTTGATTGAACCCAGGCTCGATCTGGGGGGCCTTCAGTGCCTGTTGTCGTACAGACTGACGTGATAACCATATCCTGCCATCTGTCAAAGATGACTGGCCCATCCAGATTTAGAGAGGTCAACTCGTTTTCGGGGAGTTACGCCTCCATAAGTGGATTATGCTCCTCCATCGCCTCCTCAATCTCCTCCCCCTCTTCGTCCCCAACCGTACCAGACCAGCCCGTGCCTGCCTGTAGAAACAGAACAACCACACACAGCGCCGCGGCAGCTTGGTACAGCGTGCGCAGAGCGGTTTCATAGCCCGTGACAGCAACCTCTCTTTCCGCGTCGGTGAGGAACCCTGCGCGATGCACGGCGGCGGGACTGCCAACCAGAACAATAATCAGCTTTTCCCTCACATCGGTCAACCCTCCTCCCAGACTGGCGAAGCCGTTGACAAGAAACCGGCGCAGGGTGCGGTTGAAGATGCCTCCGCCAATTGAGGTGCCGAAACTCCCTGCGAACCCTCGAAAGGTAGACAGCAGCCCCGTAACAATGAAGTGAGTGTCCGGGTCGCTAAGATGGAGCAGGTGGGCGAGCGTGTAGTTGAGAGCAGCGCCGGTGCACAGTCCATGGACAAAGATGACGGCGAGGTAAGCTACGGCTGATACAGAGGCTGCGGTGACGAAGCTCAGTGCGAAGAGGGCGGCGCCAAAGATGGTCAGGGTTACAATGCAGGGCAGCCAGAACGATCCGCCCCGGCGGACGTGAAGCCAGCCAATGATGAGACCACCCGAGCCGAAGCCTAGGTTCGTGGGGATGAGGACCGAGCCAGCGGCGGCAGGGGAGGCTCCGCGGACGGCGAGAGCCCATACGGGCGAGTAAAAGAGTAGAGACCAACGAGCAGCCATGAAGGCAAGCTGAGAGAGGCAGGACAAGAGGATACCCTGATGAGAGAGGATGGAGAGGGGGAGGATGGGAGTTGGCGCGTAGCGGGGAGAAGATTCAATGTAGAGAAAGAGGGGGAATATGAGAAGGGAGAGAAAGAGGGGGACGAGTTCGATCTTTGGCGTTGAGAGGGAGTAGAGGAAGAGGAAGATAGCTACGGTCTGTAACTGTATTGTCAGTCTTGATAGGTACCAAGTAACCCAAATCAAGTAAATCAATGATAAACCTACCAGAGTAGCCGCACCAGCGTAGTCAACACCTGCAAGCTTCTGCAGGGCAGACTTCTCATTCGCAGACGGATCGGAAGGGGGATGAGGCATGCTGCTATAAAGACCGATTCCAGCCAGTAATCCCAGAGGGCTTTGCGTCCAAAAGATGGCTCTCTAGATCAGGTCAGCCAACCTCCTGCAGGGTTAAGTAGAGTCTTTCCAATGGCGACACAACATACCCATCCAATCAGTGGAAGTAGCGCCCCAAACACCACAGCCCCCACGGTGAGGCCAATGGTGAACCCCTAAATCATCAGTCAACATCATCAACCCGCCATGGAACCGATCAAACACCAAGAGCACACCCACCGCATTTGTCAAGCCAATCATCAACCCCCTCGTCCGCTTTGAGGTCAGCTGGATGACCAAAATGAGCGACAGAGTCATGACACCTCCTCCACCAATCCCGACCAACACCCTCCCAAACACAAACGCGGCAAAGCTCCTGGCCTGCGATGTGACAACCGCACCGATGGAAAACCAAGCTGACGAAAACAGGATCATGACCTGAGGCGAGAACTGCATGGCCAGTCGCCCAATCAGCGGCGACACGCTTGACATACTGATGAGGTATGAGCTAGTTAGCCACATGGCCGACTCGTAGGCGTCGAGGTCGGCGGCAATGGTGGACTGGATGGTGGAGATGCCCGACATGTTGCTTGCTAAAGCGCCCCCACCTTAGCATTTCTTTTCTTCATTTTCCTCGAGAGACTAGAGACCCCCAAAACCTACCTTGCAGAAATATCAGAGCCCACATGCTCAACACGATACAAGCCACCCTTGTCCAACTCAACGGTTCTTGCGTCGGCGTCAGAAAACCGGCATCTCTTGCAGTATCAGAGCTACTCTCAGACGTGAGCAAGGGAGTAGATTCCCCATCTGCAGCAGTCAGCGACACTGAGAAGCTATCGCTACCCGTCCCGTCCAGTACTGCCACTCGGCCAGTTCGGCGCACAGCGCCTTCTTCATCTCTAGCTAACATGATACCTATCTTGTCGTCATAAATTCGGTGAACGAATCGTCGAAACCATGACTTGGAGAGAAAAATAATAATAATAATAATAATAAAAGGTCGCAGACAAGAAAATGTCAGACTTGTTGTCGTGGGGATAAAGGCACCCGCTTACCGACCAGACCACGTCACTTGGACATGGATTGACGGTGCCGTGATTGGTAAGCTTCCTTCGGATCCCTTGGACTGATCAACGGCATTTTGCAGCCGGGTTTCTGGGCTGGCCCAACTGAGAACAGTCCGGACGGGATTAAGTCAGCTTCTTGTGTCATTGAGAAATCTTTCAAGATAATCCCTACGGAGTAGTTCTAGTGTGTTGCGCAACGATGCACGAAACTTTTTTTGCCATGCCTGTGATACTGCATGGGGGCCGTTTTCTGAGCTATTACAGGGGTGAAAACCAATCGCCATCAGCGGTCAGCCCTACCCATTGTGCCGCAGGCCCAATCGCAGAAGCCCCTGTTACTCGCCCTGCACGGCAAAATGTCCCGGAGTGCTAGTTCCAACTTCCAAGGGCATTTTTAATCTTTGCACACATGATTCCAACCTTCACATCCACCATCATCACCTGAAATCCTGCCCTTGACACCTACCTCATAAGTTTGAGTTCTGTAAAGTCTCTCACCAACAAAAAAGAACAAGAAGAAAAAAGAAAAAGATACTGAAAAGCCTCAGCAAACTGACTAGTGGACGAGCTGGGAATCGAACCCAGGACCTTTCGCATACCGGAAAGGATTACCTAAGGACACTGCAAGATGCCAGAAGATACCTGAGGATATGCTAAGCGAACGCTCTACCAACTGAGCCACACGCCCTTGAGTTGTTGAGCTTGTGGGCTTGAATTGATGAATTTTAAACGATCATCAGCCTAGAGGTGGATTGTTCATGACTCGGCAGGCCCCGTAGGCCCGTGGCTAGTACTGGTGGGTAGCTCTGGGTTTGGAGGGCTCAAGGTGGGGCGTGTTTTACGTTTCGGAGGTTCCAACCGAGTTCCCAGCGTGCCAACAGATTCCTATATGCGTATTAGTCATGTCTAGATGAGAAACAAACACACCACGTACTTTGTGCGCATCAACCACTCGCAAACCGCGGTAGGGCGCCAGGACATGTGCCAACCCGTTACGTTAGAGAAACTAACATGTGTGAGGGGGCCAGCATCAATACAGGCAACTGGCGAATTGCTCGCACCAGTGAGGTTATTGCTTCTCGGCCAAGCAGTGTCGTGTACAAGTAGCCACTGGAAGATAGGATCCTTGCAGATCGGGTGGAAAAGGAGGTCCCCGAGAAGAGTTAGCCATGCTGATTGATGCGAGCCGCGTCAACTGTCTTGCCGGACTTGCGGCATTATGCATCATCGGATCGCGGTCTTGCCGTGTTACCGCGCTTAAGTGCTGCCACGAGGCGGCGAAAGGAGCCAGTCAACGTTGATTCAAGCCATCCAAGTCGCTCGATCTGGTAGAAGTGGTGGGTTGCTGCGCCAGATGGATGCGTCAAACAACAGCCGAGGATGCGAGGTAGCTGTCAAACAGCCGCGTTTATGTCCAATGACACTGAAAGCCCACAAGGAGCGCGCTTTTCTCTCCTGCTGCACCGCGGCACTCACAGCTGTGTAACGATGCTAAGCGCTTACCTTATGAGCCGTCCCTAGCCCGTGGATGCGCAGTGCATGCAGACGGGAACCTGTTGGCGAAGTTAGAATCCTTTCCGGACGACCCTTCCCCAGAGGGCCACCAACCAACATGCGTCGCCAATCCTTCTCGTCCCATCATGTCTGGGACGGCGTTTGGTACTTTTGACAGATCAGGCAGGCATGGAATACTCAAACCGAACCGAGGCCATGGTCGCGGACTACAGTTTCCGAGGTGATAAGAATATGAGACGGGAGAACTGCTGGACATACTTCGGTTGCCCGTCACTCTCCCAGGAAGACGAGACGTGAAAAAGTTGGCCTTGAGAGCTGTATTTGAAGTGGTGGAATGACGATGGGTTCTGAAAGCCTCTCATTAGCTCCTTGTCTCATTTCATCTCTTGAGGAGGAATTGCCATCAAATCTGTAGCAAGGGAAAGAGCACCAACTGCAACTCGGGGATGCTTGGAAGCCGCTCCCCGCATGCTAGCAGCGGCCCCATATCCCACTGCACCTGCCAAAAGGGACGGCTCGCAATGCGTTCAGTCCTTCCTTTTGTCCCGCACCCACAAATGTACTTCTCATGATGGCAGGATGCAAAAGCTCTTTCAGGTTAGCATCAGAGGCAAGGCGCTTATCCCACGAACAACTAGCCCTCTGTTGAAGTTGAAGTATGTTGTGTTACCCAAGAGTCGGCAGAGCAGGGGCAGCCGGAGTGGGAGGCTCCTGCCTTGGTTGTCGTACCTCAGTAACCTATCCTTTCTCCCCCACCCCACATCCCGTCCAAACAAGAGCTATACACGTCGTCACCACGCCATTGAAATACCAACCCAGAGAATGGAATCACATATCTGGCAGAGCCAAACCCATTCAAGATGAGTACAGTGCCCTGCGGGGGCGGGCTTGCTCACTTGGCAGTTAGCAGGGGACTTTTGTCCGGGCCTCACATCCACAGCCAACCCCACCTCATGTCCTCCCAACTCGGCCACTTTTGACGCCTGCTCTCACATCCTACACTGGTGCACACTACATATAGACAATAGGATGGAGCATAGCTGGCATATTGGCCGAAAACATTAAGTACCCGTACTGTCCTTTCCACGCTCCAACACATAGAGCACCAAGCCCTTTCTTTGTTCACAGGTTGCAGGAGCACACGTGTTTCATTGTGTCATGTTCTTAATTTCATTCTCCGGGCGCCCACGGTCCGTTTGAGACAGAGTTACCACCGGGCCGTGCTACCTGCCTGCGGTTCATCAATAGGTATCCGAGCCGACAGCTATCGACCTAGCTGATTTCCAAGGACCAAAATTCTCACCCCTTCCAACTCCTCTCGCAAACAGCAGAGACGACATAAAAATGACCAGAATCGGCTGTCTTCAGTTCGCGCCCCAGGTTGGCGATGTCGCTAACAACCTCAGCCGCGCCGATGCTGTGCTGTCCAAGGCTGATCAAAAGGAGCTTGACAAACTTGATATACTTGTGCTCCCCGAGATGGCCTTCAGTGGTAAGACACCCAAACATTTCTTCCAGTAGGTGATTCTCAATAGCTGACAGCAGGCCAAGGTTACAACTTCAAATCCCTCGATGACATAATGCCCTACCTCGAGCCATCGGGTTGTGGCATCACAGCTCTCTGGGCTCGTACGACGGCGCTCAAGTACGACTGCAACGTCGCCGTTGGCTATCCCGAGGTCGTCGATTCGTCTCGACGCATTCGTGGATCTGCCCCGAAGTACTACAACTCTCTCATCGTTGTCAACGGTGACGGTGAAACTGTGGCCAATTACCGAAAGAGTTTCCTGTACTACACCGATGCAACCTGGGCTCAGGAGGGCGGCGGCTTTTACAGTGGCACCATGGATGGATTGGGCAGGGTTGCAATGGGCATCTGTACGTCTCCTCTCCCCCCCAACATGGCAGCCGATTCCTTGTGACTGACATTTATTTGCCAGGTATGGATATCAAGTAGAGCCAGCCGTTCCCTCGTTTATCACCCGAATTGGCTCGCTAACTTTATTCCAGCCCTTACAAATTTGAAGCCCCGTGGGATGCCTACGAGTTCGGCTTCCACGTCGTTGAGGTCGAGGCAAACCTTGTCATTCTCTCCATGGCCTGGCTCACCCTTCAGGACCGTTCCGCCTTCACTCCTTTAGCCAAAGAACCAGATCTGGAGACACTCACCTACTGGGTTCAAAGATTAGAGCCCGTCATCCGGACAGATCAAGACGATGAGATCATCGTTGTTTTCTGCAACCGCTGCGGCATTGAAGACGATGTTGTGTATGCTGGATCTAGCGCTGTCATCGGTGTCAAGAACGGGACAGTTTCCGTTTATGGCCTCCTAGGCCGAGGCGTCAAGGAACTATTGATGGTCGATACCGACGTCCAACCTTTTGCCAGACTTATCGATCGACCCAAGAAGGCAAAGACGGAAGAACAACCTGCGCCCCTCGTGGAGGACCAGCCAGAACCACCCGCAGAAGAACAGCCAGTCCCATCATCTCCCAAGCAGGAACCACAAATACCCATGTCACCAATCCGAGAGACACTGGGACATTTGCCCGAAGCTGAGGAAAGCTCTGAGGGACCTACTGTGTCAACTGCCCTTGGCAAGCCATTGGCTACGAAGCCGACACCACAGCAGCCACCCAAAGAGGTACAGAGCCCACCCGTACAAGCAATGAAGAGGCTACACACGGTGGTGACCAGCAAGCAAAGCTTCAAGCAGCCAGACTCGCCGGTTGCAAAGTAACTTCGGGAACCGAATCCTGTGATGGCCGCCACGAGCATATCCCCCCAGGTACGTTAGTTGTCACAAATACCCTTCCTACAATTACCCACACCGACCCAACCCCAATCTCGGCCCGCCCAAAACTCTCCATCTCAACTGGGCTATGGTCTCCCCCTCCAAAGACGCCCGCACAAGGGTTCCCAAGTCGCGACCTTTTCACCCCGCCTGCATCGGCAGGCGACGACAAGCTCGTTACCTCAATGCACAACAACACCCTCCCAACACCAAGCCGCTACCTTTGGAGCCCAACCCAGCCACTGTCCCCTTCGGCTCGAGTCCTTACCCCTGAGGAACCCGTATGGCCTGTATCCAATATTCTTACGATAGCTGACACCGTGCGGACAACTCATCTACCACCGAAACCGGAAACTCGAGCCGAATCAAAGCGCCCACCGATCAGTATTGACACAAGTTGGCCAAAACGACCTGTAAGGCGGATCGGCGCAAGATCCTTACCGGGAACACCCATCCAACCAGATAACTCCGCTGATATGGATAACACCGGAGCGCCAACCAGTGGCGTAAACCTTTCGACGAAGGCTACAGGGCGGGATGGAAGTCAACCTACAAGTAGGGCGCCGATCAGGATTGATACAAGAGTTCCAGCAACTCTCTCAAATCGAAGCGGGTCAAGGTCCTTGCCGGGAACACCGACCAGGGAAGAGTTGCCTGTATCACCGATCAAGGTAGATGCGGCGGTTTTTCGGGGACTATCTAGCCGAGCTAAGATGCCAACAAGTCCACGAACGCCGACGCGACGAGATTTACCTACTTCGCCTGCAGGCCTCAGAAATGCGATGTGTAGAGGCATGGGCAGCCTTGAGGCACTGGCAGAAGATGTAGAGTCTCCCGAGATACAAACCATGGCAACACCAACCCCGCATGTCGAGCATTCTGCGAATAGATCGCCGCGTAGGATGGGGAAGATGAGCCAGCATTCAAGCCTCGGATCACTAGGGTCACGGGATGGCGAGGTAGTACCTTTTGCTCTACGAAGCCCGCGGTTTCAACATCCAGCAAACCCCAGCACGACCCAGCCAACAAGCATCCCAGGTGATGTTTCCGTCCGAACATCAGAGAACCAATTGGACCACATTCGGGGACGGCAGAGCCGGGTGCCAAGTCACAAAGCAATCAGAAATCTGCTCGCTCCGAAGACGTCCATCACGATTGCAGCAAGCCCGAGCGTTTTCAAGACATCATTTGATGAGCATGAAATTTCAATGACGCCACAGCCTTCACCTCCTCTTCCCTCGCCGCATCTTCGCCCTAGGCGAGTAGGAAGAGGATCAATATCGGGAGATATGGTGCCCCCTCGGCCGCAGTCGCCGCTGAGGGCTCAGATACACCGACCAAGTCTGGAGACTTTGAGCCTGGGACACAGTCGAGAGCGGGTTTCAAGTCGCGGCGACGCCAGCCCATTCGAACAGGGCAGTCCAGTTGCCGCTCTTCCGATGGCTGACGATGCTTCCCGGGGCCTTGAGTCCCTAATGGCAACAGAGTACGAAGCATTCCTCGGCCAAACCATGCGCATGGCCGAGACTTGGCGAACACAACGATTGGCAGGATACCGCGAGAGGCTGTCACCCTGGCCTCCTCGAGAAGAGCGCGTACAACCGACTTTTTTTTTCTAATTCTCTCTTTCTCTCACTCTCTCCTCCGCAGGCAACGTCAGATTGGTGATTTGGTGTACATACAGAAAGACTTGGTTTTGTTAGAGTTACTACTGCTCGAGTGTTCGTCGGTTTGGGTGCAGCAGCAGGCAGACTTGTCGTTCAAATCTAGTCACAAAGCGTATGTAATGACAGTGTTTTTTTCTCTCTCTATAAAACATCATGCGTTTCTCCTCAACGCCCTCACCTCTCCGTCCACCCAGAGTTCGCCAGAAACAGACATAAAGTGATCTTGAACCTACCACGAAGAGGTATATCCCCCCCTCCCGACATGGATACATAAAACATGCTAGAAAATGTTACAGAATAAATAATAACAATAATGATACATAATACAAAACCCCCTCCCGGACTCCCATTTTCACCTCGCAGCACCAATGCGGCTTCCACCCGAAATCATGGCATGATACAAATGCGATGTGGACTTTGGCGACGTTAACGGCGGCACTTTGACTACCAATACCGACTGGCTTCGCGCCCGTCGCGGTTGACTCGCTGATCGCGCTCGTCGATGCTGCGGGTTGGTAGTAGGTACGATACCTGTCCCCATACCAGTAATTGTCCGCGTGTCCATTCCCGTTCTCCCTCCCATCATGACTGGCACCACCGCCCCCCCGGTGGCCGCTGAGCTATTCCTGGGAAAAAGCGACAGCGTCGGCGCCGGCACTGTTGCGGTCCGGGATGGCGGACGCAAGGGGCGTGGAGGCAGCGCAGCAGCTGGGGGCGGGACGCGCACCCAGGGTTCGCCAGCAGGGTTCAGATAGCTGTTGGATGGGATATGTGTATGTGGTGAGCCGGTGGAAGCAGAGGTTTGTTTCGGCAGGGAGTAGTCCTTGGGGGGACCTGCGACTAGATGTAAGGAGAGTCTGGTGTGGGTACTACCTTGAGGTGGTGATCTTCGCGGGGGGGAGGTTCCGAGGGAGGTCGTGGTGGGCCGGTCCTTGGGAGGGGGTGTTGGTGGGCGGGATTCGTCTTTTCGTCTCGCCGAGGTTTTGGGAGCTCCTCTGCTGCGCTCTCTCCCTCTCTGGGTTGTTGTTTCTCTTTGGCCCTCTTGTCGATTGCCACCAGGCAGTTGCTGCTGCTGCTGGCCCTGGCTTGTTGTCTGTTGGTTCAAGTTTCCCAGCTGCCTTGAACGCTCCCCTTGTTGTCGTTCTCTCCGCCCCTGAGTCCCAAGTGGGCCAGGAGACCGCAGCGGCCAACCCCTAACTGACTTGACCGACCTAGGAGACCTAGGAGACCTAGCCGACCCGAGGGGCCAGTTCGACCTAATCGACCAGCCTGACCGAGCTGATCGAACTGACTTGGGTGACCACGGAGACCATGGCGAAGACCTTTGCGGTCTCGGGGACGTGTCTGACATCGGGGACCAGGCGGATTTTGGCGACACCTCGGGCTGAGCCCTCTGATGAGAATTTTGTGATTTCGGCGACCCCACTGAGCCAGTCGACCGGCTCAGCGCCGCCGTCAACCGGGCGAAGCCGAGACCTTCCCAAGTCCCGGGCTGCTGTTGCTGGTTTTCTTTTATGGATCCGGTGCTGGGTCGGTCATTTTGATGGGGATTCTCATGTTGTTGGCCTGCAAGATGGTTTTGAGTTTGACTTTGGCTGTTACTGTAGCTATGGCTCGAGCTGTGATGATGATGATGATTATGACCTTGGCTGTTGCTCTGGCTGTAGGAATGACTGTGACCGTGGGGGAGGGATCGGGTGAGAGAGCGTTGGTGATGTAAAGGCAAAACAGTATCTTGCTGAAGTGCTCTCCTCTTGCGCAGTCGCCAGATGGCAAAGACGCCGATGGCGCCAATCGAGATGAAGGCGATGGCTCCGCTGATGGTGGCAATGGCAGTGGTACTTAAGGGGGGCATGTGTGAACTGGCCGAGGGTGTTGGTGAGCTGAAGGTGAGATGTAGCTGTTTTCGCTGGCTTTACACACAAGACCAATGTGTCGTATAACTATCCCTAGCCCGGGCCTTTCTGTTGGTTGCACCTCGGGTCTGTGTATATGTATGTAGGTGTAGTTCGGCAGGTAGGTATACAGGGCTGGATCGAGCTAGGCTGTGCATGAAAAGATCTCTTGGACATCAAAGGTGCGGTACCACGATCGACGAAACAAAGATAAACTGCATCCCGCCTGCAACCAACGAGACGCACGGTAATACATACGCGTGGTGTGGTATAGAACTCTCTCATCAACGACGGCGACGCAGACGCGAAGAAAACATAAGGAATAAAACAAATCAAACACGGCAAGGGAATGGTTTCCCATCTGGTATTAATATCTTGGCCATTTGACATTCTTCTCTTTCTGCCCCTGTTTGACAAAAGGGCCTGGTGGAGAAACCAGCTTGGCCTGCCATCTCGGACGCTAAATGGGGGCCAACAAAAGGACGACTCATCGAAAGTGGCTTGTCTCTTGCCTCTGCCTCACTGCTGGCTGCCTCGCTTTCGGAGTGGTCGTGACGAACATGGCTGCGCCGTTTGTTTGCCCCGTCAAAGGTTGACCTCCTGCGCTCCTTTGCCGCCCCAGGGGAAGGAGAGCTGTGTGTGATGACGATATACTACATGGATGGACGGGAAACTTAAAACGAGGGGCATGCTGTTGCCCGCGCACCAGATTGAGCATTTGGGGGTTTGACGGCGTTTACTTGCACATGCTGATTTCTGTTTGCCGAGAGGAAAAGAATCCCTTGTTTGGAAATGCCGCTGCCCTCTCTCCTCGCCTGGGCGGAGTCTCCTTCAACAAAAGGGGCGGAATCACACAAGGCTGAACGCTGCAGCAAAGCACACCGCTTGCAAACCCCCATCTGGTCAAATCAGCGGCCGCACTTTTTTTTTCCCCCTCTCCACCCATGTGCGTACCTAAGCGTGTGTGTTGCAATGAACCCGTCACAGCTTCAATTTGTCTCAGCAGGCGGGGTTGGGGCCGTCATACTGCTTCTGAAATGGCACACGCTTTGCAGTCTCGCCGTGTAACTGATAGCAATGACGGTATTGAACGACATTGAGACGCTTATGGCCATGACCAAACCGTGACTGTTCACCTGAAAACCTATTCTTGGTCTATCTCTTGTTTCACGCACCCAATCGGGAATATGTTGGGTTCCTGGAACATTCCAAACCAGGGATTTGGAAACGGACAGCACAGTAGTGGACAGGAGAAGTCGTTACACAGGCCAAAAAAAAAGTTATATACGACTTCATCCAACCCGTCCCGCCCGTGCGTGAGAGGCCCAGAAACATTTGACACGATGGGGGAGAGTACGATGGTGGCACAGGTGGGGGGAGACAGGATAAGATCGGAGGAAAATAGAAAAAGAAGACGGGTCGAATCTCCGCAAGTGGGGGGATTTGACAAGATCAGAACGACCGAGAGCGAAAGAGGCGGCGTGGCGGCGAAGTAAGCAGACATGGAGCAACCGCTCGATCTGACTGAGGCCAGAATGGATCGTCCACTGCGGTCGTAAGTGAAGGCGGGACTTTGTAAGCAAACAATTTTTGAGCCGCCGCGGCGACGGCCATCTCAAGAGATAGTGCGGTGTGCTGAGCATTGTGGCATTGCAGCCTGGCGCTTGGTTTGCGAATGAAGATCCCTTTGGTTGGGAGTCAGGATCAACTGAGCTCGACGGGAACATGGCGATTGGGCCGTCACGGCAAGGGCGATCAGGGAACAACCGCTTTACCGCCATCGAGAAAATTCCATGACCCATCCAAAGAATTAAACTGTAAATCCGACTCTGATGAGCCCGACAAATATCCTGTGGCGTTCCACCTCGACCAGGATCAAGCCGTTTGCTGGGTTTGCGGCGGCCATCAACCTCGGACCTGTGATAGTGAAGTGGCCGCATTGTCGGCCTGCAGGTAGCACACTGAACTGTAGCCACCGTCCTGCCTTTGCGGCCTCGAGGTCTTGATTTTCCAGGCCCGCTGGACTGTTGGTCGCAGCAAGGCCACCTTGAAGCTATGGTCTGATGTGCATCTCAAGACACTGCGGGCGACCAAAGTTTGTTTGGCATCCATCCATCGACCCAATCTTCTCGAGTCCTGTAAACCCATGGCCCATCCATCAGCGATCCGTTCGAGACAATGGTCTCCATCATCGAGCATTTCGCAATCGACTCCACTTATCAACGCTTCGGTCTCGGGGTTGCAATTCATCACTCGTTTTCTCCCTACGACGTGCATCTGTGCATCTGCAGGTCCAGGCGTCCCACCGACGGGCTGCAATGGCACGGCCAATCACAGCGGTTGGCCTGACGAGGGACTGCTTGACCTGCCGCCCGATTGGCCGAGTCCGTCTTCGTTCTCTGGGGCTGGTCGCAGGCGGCGCGTGCAAGGGCGCTTAAACCTCACCCCAGAGTTTGTTGCGGGAGAGCCCGAACCCATCTGGACGACAAGGTCGAGATCTGACATGGACAGTGGGCAAACCCGAGCCCATGACACATGGCAGAACCCCAACAGGCCTGCACCTTCCTCAGGCAAATGCGACTAAACGGACGGTGTCGTGCTCTGGACCGAATAACATGACACAAACGTGCCGGAAGGCAAGGCGGCATACCCAGGAATCCCCTGCCTACATTCAATGTATTCCAGTTGTCGCTTCTCGCCTAGGTCTGCGAAAGACGCAGCGCTGCTGCAGAGTCTCCGACTGCATCTCAAAGCCCTCAATCGTCCACGGACATTGCAGCTCCAGTACTTCGAACGAAGCACGTAGTATGCCTACAGACAGGGATCTACAGGGATCTACTGGGTCGCGGTTGCACGACGCAATCAGCAGCGACTGGCGTGGCTGCAAACCGCTAGGAGCGAGCAGGGCAGGGTCGCGGCGCCTAACAACCCACGCTCTCACCCGACGGCACCGCCAGTCCGCCCACCCGCCTCGCTTCCCAGGTTGGTACGGGGAAGAAGGTAGCACGGAGTCTCTAGGGAATATCACATATTGTCGTCCCCTCCGCCCCGCTCGGCCACTCGGTCGTTATTCTTCCCATTTGCTATTTCGTATCCTTTGCTTTTGATCGCGGATAGTGAGAAAACCTGCGCCCATGATGTCCTTCATGCACGAACTGTAGTCGACTCGACCGTTTGCGGGCGACACTGCACCTTGACGGTCCCGGGACCACGGATACACGGCGCAAGGCGACCCCCCAAACTTTCCCAGACAGACGCATCCTCAGCAGCCGCTGGATACCACAGCCCTGGGTCGCCGCAATGAAGATCGCCTGCCTCCAATTTGCCCCCCAGGTCGGGGACATCGACAATAATCTGAACCGCGCCGATGCTGTCTTGAACAAGGCTAACACCAAAGACCTTGATGGCCTCGATCTTCTGGTTCTTCCCGAGTTGGCTTTCAGTGGTATGTTCCAGCTGCAAATCTTTGCGGTGCATGCCCTACGCATACTGATGCAATTCTTTAAGGGTACAACTTCTCATCCCTGCGAGAGATTTCGCCCTTTTTGGAGTATCCTGGTTCAGGAATCAGCTCGCTCTGGGCGCGGACCACCGCGCTCAAGCATGACTGTGCTGTCGTCGTTGGCTATCCTGAAAAGGTAGACATCACGGCCAGTTGGCCCGCGTCGCCAGAGTATTATAATTCGGCTATTGTCATTAATAATGACGGAGAGACCATCACAAATTACCGCAAATCGTTTCTGTACCCGACAGATGAGACATGGGCTCTTGAGGGTCCTGGTGATTTCTTTAAGGGCCATGTCCCCAAGCTGGGTCATGTGTCGCTTGGCATTTCCACCGACATCAACCCGTACAGATCCGAAGCACCCTGGGACGCTTTTGAGTTCGCTGTAACGGCAGTCAGGTCCGATGTCGTCGTTGTAACCATGGCGTGGCACACCCCCCACGACATTGCCATGTACTCACGAAAACCTCAGGAGCCCGATCTTGAAGCTATCGTGTACTGGGTGCAACGACTCGAACCGATAATATCAGCCAAGAAGGAGGAAGAAGTCACTGTGGTATTTTGCAATAGGACTGGCTCCGAGGGGGGCGTCACCTACACAGGCACCAGCGCCGTGCTTGGCATCCGGCGCGGCGAGGTTTTCGTTTATGGAATGCTCGGCCGTGGGGTCAAGGAGCTTTTGATCGTCGACACCAGCAAGCCGCCAATTAGCAAGCTGACGGAGGGAAAGAGCACGGTGGCCGCCGGCGACGCCTTCATCCAGGCGGAGCGCGGCCTAGCAGGCGTATCCGACTGGCTCGACGGCCGTCCTTGGGCTCGGGGACTTCAGGGGGATCTCAAACTTGAAACATCAGGCTTCTGGGGCAGGAGAGACCATGGCCCCCTTTCCCCAATTTCCTCAGCCGGTGGCCACTTCACGCCGACGTCTCCAGCGCCCCCGCAGTGGCCCCCGATGTCACTTGACCCGAAAGCAGTCGCCGAAGAGTCGAGCCAGCCTTCCCGGCTCCAGGCTCTGGTTGTCCTTGATCAGCGTCCTGCAGTACACCCGGTGCTGCCTGCTCCGCTCCAAAAACATAGTGCCTTGCCGAAGTTGACTATCCCGTCCGCGACCTCCTCAGCCTCGTCGTCGCCGGGGCCTTGGCGTTTCAACAAGATGGCAAGCCCCTTCCCCAAGGCTCTTCCCGGCGGTCGGCGGCCGAACGTGTTAGCGGGTGAGGTGGCCATGACGCCAATCTCGGCCTTCGACCCTGACAGTGCCCAGTCAGCTCAACTATCAGGAAACTCAGCCACTCGCAGGACCACGTTCTTCTGGGCATTAACGAAAGCCCAGGACAGTGTGCCTACTGAGGAAGCAGTGCCTGCGCTGCCCGTGGGAGCCACTCCCCGACCCGAGGTTGAGCAGCAGCCGCGCTCTGCCCATCCCCGTAGCCTGCGAAAGGTTTCTAATGCGGAGGAAACCGTGACGGCGAGACAGACAGAAAATCTGGACAGGAAGACAAGGTCGAGAAAGGATACAAACGTAAGCGGAGAGAAGCTTGCCGAAGGGCCAGAGTCTCCAGGCCAGGAAGAGTCGCGGGCAGAGTGTATGGGCGAACTGTCGTCGATTCTTGAGGGCTTGCGTGCCATGGAGAAACGCCCGGGTTCAGCCCTCGAGAAGGTTCAAAAACCAAAAGACAGGCCGTTCTCTCCAAAATCGCGCAACGCTTCGCGAAATACAAGTCGGTCTCGTGTGGCGAGTATTGCCGAGCCGCTGATGGCTGGCAGTGAGAGAAGCGCATCGCGTGACGCTGGCAACACCGGCGCGAAGGCTGGCATACTGGACAGTCTGAATGACCGGCGCCCACACTGTGTCCGGGCGCTAGCCGGCGATGGCGATACCACCGATTTGGGGATCGTCAGACCAACCAGCCGTGCGAGCCACCACCGAGGCTCATCATCCCGCGGGACCAGGAGGCCGTCAATGGACAGCATCAAGGACCAGGGCAGGCCAGCCAATGGGCCCGACGTGGCAAGCCGCCCCCAGCTACGCAATCTGAGTAACGCAGGACTCCGGGACTCGGCAAGCAGCCGCCGCCAGCCCTCCATGTTGCGGTTTGCGACATCTCAGCTAGTCGAAGACTCTGAATCGCCTAAAAGTCAATCCAAGTGTCGTCCGTCGCTGCAGGTGCCTAGCAAGGAGCCAAAGAGCAAACACCGAAGCGTCAGCCGAGGGCGGCAACCCGGGACGAGGGCGGCCTCGGTCGAGCCTACGGACCTAGTCAAGCTAGAGAAGCGCCAGATCGTCAGGACGCAATCGGCTTTAGAGCTCAAATCACCCACGGCAAAAGGCTTCCATCTCCCTGAACGGGTTGAGCCGCGCGCTGCTCGGGACATTACGCCTGCCCGGTGTCTCCTTTCTGGAGATGAAGACGATGATCTCGTATACATCACTATTCCGCCGCTTCTCAACTGCACGCACATCTCACACCACCGGTCTGGCACCCCCAGTACGGCTGTAGATACCTCACCGCGCAGTTCCCCTCGTGCTTCTCCCCGGGCAGAGATGATGAAACGCATGGCGGCAAGGCAACCATCCGATTCCAAGAAGGGGAATTTGTACGATATCCCGATTCTGCCCCCTTCCATGCCCCCACTTACCCGTGCCCCAGCGGGTGAGCTGCTTTCTGCAAGTACCGTGGACCACTCCCCAGGGCCGCTGACACCCCAACGATATGCCGCAACCCCGGAGCCCATGATCATCCCTACCTCACCTGCTTCTGTGAAAAGTAGTGGAGGTGGTGGAATGGACAGCCTTGGCCTCCGGTTGTATGATATGACCAAGAGTAAGTCGCAATGCGACTTACCGAGGGGAAGGGGAATTTTGATGTAGTGACTTTGACTGGATTTTTCACCCTTTGTCTTTCCATGTCTTCTCCTTTTTGCATAGCGACGCGGCGAACATTTGGAAGGTATTGCATTTTTTGGTCACGGTGGTGGTGGGCGTGACGCCGAGGGTTTTGAGCCATAGCATTTGGATATGGGATTCCGATTCCAATTCGGATATGAAGATGAAAACTAATGCCATGTTTGTATCCAGAGCGCCAGTGCCCGTCTCGACTTATCCATGTTTGATGTTTGTCAGCATCGTGTGTTCAAATATCAATTCTCCTGGGCGCCAGGCTCAACCACAGCCATTCGTGTCGATGCAATCTCGATGCAGGCGCGCGCTCTGTGCTGAGCCGGGTGGAACGGACTGGAGTCAATTCATGTCATTCTCTGCCTCTCGGCCTTGCCTACCGTATACTAGCGGGTTCCCTCTCGGGAGGGAACGAAATGAGTCCACCCATTCTGTCGGGTCCGTAGCCGCCAAGGTCATACCATGCCCTTACACCAGAGTCAGGCAGGTAGGGAGATGGCGTAGTCGGTATACTCGACAAGGTACGATGGAGCATCTGCTCTTCATCCTTGTCCAGGGCTGTGCCCACCTACCTTTAGCTACGAAGTTACTTTGACGTTGAGCGCAACGCCCAGTTGTTCTGTCCCGGAATGGGGCAAGTGAAATGGTAGGGGACGAGATCGTACGGGGGATTGTCCATGATGGTTAGCATGGTGTTGGCGTTTATGTGACATGACATGATGGACAGAATACAAGAAGGCGCTGCAGCAGCCGGTCTTTTTACCGCTGCGTCGGTAGGGCGGAGAGTCACAGTGCGAAGGCTATCTGAAAAGGTAACGAGACAGGACCCGACGAGATGGCACCGGCGTCTAAGACTGCGTAGGCCATAGCGAGATGCGCCGCTGCGTTGAGCGAGCTGTGCACTCGCAATACGAGGCTTGAGACTAGTGTACCTATGTTCCGTCTTAGTCGCCAAGTACAGACGCTGGGAGTAAGCCACGGCTCTTACCCAAACCTATGCGCTATAGGGCGGATCCTTCAAGATGCCCCGCGGAGCTTACCGGGGCTAGACGTCCTCGCTTCAGCTCATGCCGTCATGTTGTCGATGTCCTATTGAAGCCTAGTTAATGTAGCTTTGCTTCACTGCCGATTGCCACAGGGCCGGAGGTAGGTAGGTGAGAAAGATGTAGGTAGGGGTTGCATCTTAAGCATATCCGTCATTCCATACGGATCATGTTTTGAAGCACCGTCAAGATGTGCGGAGACTTGGTTGCAACAGGCTGAAACCGAGTGAAATCGGCACCCGCAGCTTTCTGTAAGTTGGAAAGAAGCCATCACCGCTTCCGTCCTCGTCGGCGGCAAACCGAACTCGCGGGAGAGTTCTGTTACCGCTTGGCATATCCCGAGTGCCACACTCGGGGTGCCTCAACTTTGTGAAACGGGTCAGTGAGGAGGGGAGGAAAAACAGGTCTACTGCATATCGGCAATGAGGGGCCGGCCAATGGGGAACGCCGGAGTGGTCACGTCACGTTCGATAGTTGGGGGCCGGTTAGCGCCCGTAAGCCCTTTTCGACAAACTACCTCACTCGGAGCTGTGATGCCTCTTTCTGGTGTGGGCGCCATCTGGCGGGAGGGCCTGCGATCTGATTGGGGGTCACGGGCCAGCGCAGGGGTGTGGCAAACGGGGGAGAGTCCGGTGGGTGGGCAAAAAAGAGGGGAAACGGGATTTCTGTGTCGGAAAAGAGAAGCTTTTTGAGTCCCCCTCCATTGCCTAACCCCCTTCCCGCCCCACGCGTGGACTGAGCACAAAACGGTGTGGAATGCAAGCGAGCCAGAAGCAAAAGGAAGGCAGAGAGAAAGAAAAGCTGCAAGTGACAGATTTCTTCATGCATGGTTCTGGGTCTTGTCGTCAATACCTCGAGGCAGCGTTGTCAATTGCCGCGGCTTACACACCATGAACAGCGATGGCACTTTGACGTTGGTGTTACCCGCTCTGCCTTTTCCGTATCGATCCTCCAAAGTGACGGGAGATGTTTGCGGTGTCAACCATCAAATCTTGATGCGGCGAGATTTCCCGGGCAGCGCAAAAGGGGAGAAGGGGGAAGGGGGAAACAAGCCTTTTCGCCCCCCTCTCACTGCGACGGCTCGGGGGGTTGTGTGGGCAAAGGTACGTAGCAGTCTCCGTGGTTATTGCATTGTATCATGCAGATTGCCGCGGCGAAGCAAGACGGGTTCCGTTCTGTCGGGCTCTGGCCAGCGGCAACAGCTTCAGGAGAAGACGAGAGAGAAGTTGAGGGTGGGCGGGAAAAAGAGTGGCTGTTATCCGACACGGAGACCAGGCTGGAGACGAACCACGGATGAGTTAAGATTTGTTCTCCAGCCTTTCATCGACTTGAGATGTGGATCGTGGACGAGCTCTGTGTGGTCCTCGGCTGCCTGGCGGGGGAGTGAGAAATACGATCGAGGGGCCGCATCCGTTCCACCCTAATAAGCCGAGCAAGACATAAGAACGGTGCGAATGTGGTGCGACCAGTGGTGCCGCACCGGATGATGGATGTCTTTGGGGCTGGTTCGTGTTGGATGGCCGCATTGATGTTGGCGGTCGAGAGACTTGGAAGGAAGCACGCAGGTCGCTGGCTGGGGGAACTCACCGACCAGGAGTGGCAGGCAAAGCTTGAGGGTAACCAGCTCTTGCCAAGTTGGAGATAACCCCTGTTGCCAATCAAAGGCTTGGAAGCTGGGGTGAAGACCTGGTCACTTGCAGTGAGAACAGAGTGACGCACGCTCTGACTGGTCAATCTGCAGTTGGGGGCCGCTAGCACCTGCATTGGGGCTAACTAGTGGCCGCCTGGTCCGTCCACCAGAGGGCTGATCTTTGCTCTCAGCACCGACCGGTTTGTCCTTGGCACGCAAATCACGGTGGCCGTGACAGCAAGGACCCCGGACATCCCATCTTGCCTCCATGGCTCTTTCGGGGCTGGGCTGGGCGCAAATGCTGGCCCCGGCCGGCTCAAGTGTCTGCTCCCAGTGATGGCCGCGGGGAAAGAGCAAGGTGCAATCCCATCACATCACATCTCTCTCACTCTTTCCCAGCACTTTTGCTCTGCATATCTGCACAGTGCAGTCTGCGTTTCCAAAGTGTGCGCGCTTACCAGGAGCCATATGCGATATCACCCACGTCTTGCTGGGGTTTTATTGCTTTGCCCCAGCACGCCGGACACGGACAGGTCCAGCATATATCAAGAAAGCTTGGCCCCCGACCGTCTCCTTCTCCCATCAACACTCCCGATCTCAGCCTCTTGGCCATTTTGAATATTGAAAGTCATGGTCACGTCGCACAAGACTACCGCGTGGCGATAATCGTCTCGGACCTTCGACTTAGACACCCACACCTACCCCGCTGAGGAACGACGCTCTCGAGGACAAGACCTGCCGGCCAGGTTGTGTATCTCGACGTGGATCTGTTTCCAGGCCACCCGATTCTCGTCCACAACCCCGAGCCGGGTCGAGATATCTTCGCGAAACGCCACGATGCGGTGCTTCTCCCAACTGGCTGCCATGGCGGCTCTCTCGGCCTCGCTTGTCTCCGGGCTTCTCGTAGCCCCTGACTCGCCTTGCAGTTCTTCTTGCGGGAATGTCCTCACATCAACAAGCCCAGACGAGATGGTATGCAGTGCCGCAGGCTACACAGGGACGTCACCCGGTGTGGTCTTCCAGAACTGCGTAAAATGTGAATCAACGAGCTCGCACGTGTCAGGGACGCAGTCGGACACGCAGGCCATGCTCCGTAAGTAACGCCAAGCCCCGGTCGATATCACACCATGGCTCACACACTCATCCCTAGACAACCTCCGTGTCAACGTAGGGTACTGCCTGTTTGGCGATCTGGGCAATAACAACGTCCAGAATAATCCGTGCATCACGAGGTACGCGAGCCTTGATGCCACCGGCTGAGTGTAGCACATAGACCGAACTGACACTAGTGAAGGTTAGCATGTGAGCCTTTCAAGGACCGCATTGCCATTGCGAACTATTCCAAATCCGTCGGCACTTTTGATTACTGCAAAGGCTGGAGGAGTGATCGGGTACCGAACTGCGCGTCTTGCCTAGCGCAGTTGGACAACGGTCAATACCTGGCCAACTACATCACCATCTTGGAGGGTGGATGCCAGCAACGGCCTACCAACGGCTCAACCGTGTCTTTCTCCGGCAACCCATTCGGAAACACCCAAGTTGTTATTACGGAGCCCACGGCGACGTATGCCACGATACCAGCCCCGGATTACGGCCCAGTGTCCCTGGGCGCTCGTGTCGGTATTGCCTTTGGCGGTCTTGCCTTCATCCTCGTTATTCTCGGGTTCTTCATCGTTCTCAACGGCAAGCGTAGGAGAAGGGCCTTCCTCCGTGACCTCGAACGCCGTCAACAGGGTCAGGGGTGGCCTCATCCCAAGACGCGCTACGGAAACAATGGTGACATGCTGGAGACGCCGGCAAGCCAGAAACCGCTGACTGGGTGGGACGAGAGCCCTGTTAGCGCTCACCCCGACCATGTTCCACCGATGCCACGCTACTTCAGCCCATATAACAGCAACTACAACAGCCCAATCAGCGCTGGGGCACAAAGTTCTGCCGGAGTCAACTGGCCAACGCTATCACCCCAGAAGCTCGACGAGCTCATCCAAGAGCAGTCGCCTGCACACGGGTCGCCCCCACCGGCCTTTACACAGTGGCCCAGCCCAGCGCAGGAGAAGCTTATGGTGCAGATGCACCATCGCCAGAATGAGATCAACATTGGTCTTGCTCTAGGCGGGGACGAGGCTAGCCTGCGGTCCAAAAACTCCAACGGTAGCATGAACAACAACCCCTACACGAATGGTCTCTTCACTATTTCGGACAGCAACAAGGGCAAGAAACGCGACGAGATGTATGAGATGCACGAAGTAGAGAGCCCTTACAGCGGGGGAAATATATCCAGCAACGGGTACAAGATGCCACAAGAACCACAGGCACCTGTACTTCACCACCCAGGATATGGAAGGCATCACGCTCCCAGACCTAGCACAGGGCTGTCAGAACAAGAGATGCGCAACGGAAACATGCTATGAGGCGCAGTCTCGGCAATAATTCCTTTTCTCTTTCTTTTTCCCGAGTTTTCTACCCCTTTTAATCACATGTATCGATTGGATATACCCGGAGTTCGGAGGGCAGATGAAACATACAGATACCTTGGCATATAGCCGCACACCGTGGAGTTCTCTTTTTATAAATTAACGGAACGGCGATTGAAGGAGAGGGCAGACACAACCACAAGAGTGTTCTCCGCATTCTGCCAGGCATGAGCTTTGGAGAAACAATTGGGAATTGGGGCACTTGGGAGTTCAACGAATAGGGAGACATGGGAACTTTGGGGACTTTGGGGACTTTGGGACTTTGGGAGTGTGTAGCCGTGCTTTGGGAATAGTGACCAGGCATAGTTCGGTGTGAAGACAGCTTCGTCATGTCGTTGCCATGTCATGGACATTCGCAACCACCTATTTCAAGCCGGACGTGTGAAAAAAAAAAAAAAAAAAAAAAAAAAAAAAAAAATAAAAAAATAAAAAAATAAAATCCCCGTCGTAT
>Ga0247765_1000047_pt1 | contig 88096 bp, 79 predicted proteins | sample UWRJL106311C6_FD_179949 | JGI IMG/M metagenome (GOLD analysis project Ga0247765, IMG submission 179949) | Plant litter microbial communities from Arlington Agricultural Research Station in Wisconsin, United States - UWRJ-L106-311C-6 | ecosystem: Environmental > Terrestrial > Plant litter >... | reverse complement strand
TTTTTTTTTTCATCTCTCGGTTCCCAACGGTGAGTTTCTGGAAGTCAAGTATTCAACTGCGCCGTTGAAAAGAGACGGGTCGGTTCAGTTTTGGTTTTGTTGGTTGGTTCTGTGTCTGACAGCCACACTGTAACCTACCTAGGTACCTACCTAAGCAAGTGAGGAGGAGAGGGTAACCCTCTTTCACCACCACCGAGGGCTGTAACATCCAAGTTAGGCTAGAGCACACACACAGTGATTACACAATAACCAACTATCTAACTGGGGACTAACTAACTGTCCCCCTACGCCCGCGCGTTTAATAAGCCAGGTAGCTTAACATTGGGTTCCCAAAAGAGTCATAATTTTTTTGGGGGGAGTTTTGCAACGGAACTCCCCTCGGAATCTCCCGAGGAGGTCCGGAGTTACCTCCAGACAATCCCATGTTTTTCCCTTGTTCCCATCCATGATTCATTGTCAAATTTTGCGCGGGGTGGCGTCCGTGGCACTGACCGTGGCGCCCGTGGCACCGTGGACACTAACTGGGACATGGAGGTGGTTTGCGGGGGACCCATGGAGGCTGGGTGACCTGTGTTGTGCCAGGGGGCGCCAGAGGGTCTGTGACCTGGATCCTTGTACGGATTTAGAGCTTTTATGGACGTTGAAGGTGTTTGTTGGTTTTTTGGCGGGCTGGATATTTTCCAGTGTAGTTTATTAGGTAAAACCAGTAACTTTAGACTTGGTTTGCTGGCTGGCGGTGGGACTTGCCACACTATACTACACCGTACCGGAGAGAGACACTAACCATTCAGAGTGCCGCCCACTTAGTGTACACTCTGTTTCACCGTCCTCCACCCGTCGGTCTGGTAAGTAACATTGATGGGTGAACCGGACCTCCTCCATTCATGATACAATACACTACACTACACCTACTTACTACCTGACCCCGCTCGGAAGGCTAGCCTGATCTGAACATGAAGAAAAAGCGGCAATTCAAAGAATCCAAGTCCAATCCAACCCAATCCAATCCAATCCAATCCAATCCAATCCAATCCAATCCAATCCAATCCAATCCAATCCAATCCAATCCAATCCAATCCAATCCAATCCAATCCAATCCACTGAGAAAACAAATCATTCCGCACCAAGAAAGCTTGGCTGCGCGGCAAAAAGCACTGGCAGGATTCGTGCGCGCGGCGGGTTTTTTTTTACCATCCCCCCTCAGCAACTTTTCCAGGTCTGGGCTGGCGTTGTGCCTCCCGAGCATCCATGGATGTGGACTCCCCCCCTTGGGCCTTGTGGGTCCCCGGGATTCGGGCTGGGCTCGGACCTTGGACCGGGGCTACCGAGCACTGAAAGTACCCACTTTTGGGCCGGAGGTGCTTGCGAGCGAGTGGCGCCGGCCGGGGGGGTGTCAGAGTCAGTGCTCAAAACGGCGGATGAGGTTGGTTCGGACGGATGGATCATGGCTGACTTGGGCTGCGGGATGTGGAGGACATGGGCTTCGGAATTGTTCCTATTCTGCAGTAGTGTGTTGCTGGGGTTGTGTTTCACTTTCGGGGGGGTGGATGTACCTTCCTTCCGCGATATCTTCCGAGGGTCATCATTTTTTACAGTGCCCATGCACAGATGATGCAAACGAACACCCGCCGACAAAAGAAAAAGAAAAGAAAAAGGCCGTCCATGCTACACATCTAATCTAAACGCCGTCTGGTGAAACTTTTGAATCTTGGTATACTGTCACTGCCTCTTGTCTCATGTCCTCTTCAGATGCCGCCGCGTTCAAGAATCGCATCCTAATACTCTTCTTCAACCAGCTTGTCGTGTCTCGAGTACATGCGGTATTCGAGCGAGGTGGAAAAGTCAATCTTCCCCTGCTCTACCTGTTTTCTCGTCGCCGAGAGCATGGGTTGCGGCAAGCCCATAGATTCTAAAAAGGAGACAGCTGTGAAATTATTAGACAAATTGCCCAACCCCAAAAAGGGGATCAACTTACTCTCTCGCCACTCCACATCCTGCCGCCTCTTGTCCCACTTCAGCTCCTCCGCCATGATGTCAATGACCTTAGGCAGCGCCTCCAGGGCCGCTTGCGCATTCAAAAATGCCAGACGGGTCCGGCGGGCCAGCACATCAACTGCCGTTTGCGCGTACTCGTGTCGCACGGCATAGCGAATCTCACCATCGACAAACGGATACAATTGCGAGATGCGCTCACCCCGAGCGGGGAAGCGCTTATCCGTAGGACGACACAGAGCCGCAACGGTCCAGGCACGATCACCATAGCTCTCAGTCAGATGCTTGGCAACCTCGGTCTCGACGCCAAAATGTTGAATGATATGGATAAAGAGGGTCCGACTGAAACCGTGCGCACCAATCAGCCTCACGCGGTGCGTCTGACATGAGCCGTCAAGGTCAGCACCATCGTCGATAGCTTCAGTGCCGCTGACTCGCGGCGCATCCGTCACACGGCACGTCTTCAGGCCAAACTCCTCGACCGCGGCATCAACACACTCCTCGGCCATCTGCCGGTACGTTGTCCACTTGCCTCCTGCACACGTAACCAGTCCCGACTCGGAAATGTCGATCAGATGGTTGCGCACCAGGGATTCGGTATTCTTGGCCTTGGGATCCGACACTAGCGGCCGCAGCCCCGACCAGGCCGCCAGCACATCGCCGCGCCGGACGTTGATGTCGGGGGATAAGTAGTGGCTGACCTCGTTGAGGATCCACTGAATCGACTTTTCATCAGGCAGCGGGTTTTTGGAGATCTGCGCAGGCTCATCGGTCGTTCCGGCGATGGTGTTACCTTGCCACGGCAGGAAGAAGATGACTCGCCCATCCGAAGTCGAGGGATCTATCAACCCCATCTTTCCAGGGCTGTAGTAGCCAGGTAGGATGATGTGAACGCCAGACGCCGGTGCAACAATTTCCTTGCAGCCAGGATCGTCAAGCTTCCTGATACCATCGGTAAATGGGCCAGTGCAGTTGATGATGCACTTGGCCTTGATGTTGAACGTGTCCGTCTTCTTCTTGTCGCGTTCCGGCACCCTGTCCTGGACTGTGGCCCCGCACAACCTACCATTGGCATCTTTCTGCAGACTCGTTACCTCGAGATGGTTCACGGCGGTGGCACCGTAGAGGGCAGCCGTCACGGCTATGGACACGTTCATGCGCGAGTCGTTGTGGGCGCCGTCGTAGTAAACGAGGGCGCCTACGAGGTCCGTCTGCTTGAGCATGGGAAAGGCGTCGATGGCCTTGCTCTTGGTCAGGAAGTAGGAGCTCTCGATTCCTTCGCTGCCTGCCAGAAAGTCGTAAAACTTTGTGCCCGCCCAGTAGTAGGGAACCTTCCACCAGTTATCGAGGGGCAACATGATGGGTAGCCACATGCTGAGGTGGGGTGCCGTCTGCAGGAAGTATTTGCGCTCCTTGAGCGCCTCCTTAACGAGCTCGTACTGGGCATAGTCGAGGTTCCAGACAGCCTTTTCGAGGTAGCGTACACCACCGTGAACGAGTTTTGTGCTCTTGCTGCTGGTTCCGCTGCTGAAGTCATCGCGCTCAACCACGGCTACCTTCAGGCCGCGGGTTGCCGCATCAAGCGCAACACCCGCACCCGTTGCGCCGGCGCCAATAACCAAAATATCATATTCATCCTTTTTTAGATCCGAAATTTGCTCCGAGCGCGACTTGATGCGGGGGAAGCGCGGTAGCTTGAAGGTGCCGTCGGCGCCGAAAATTGGGGGAGGAACCACGGGACCATCGTAGCCAGGGATGTTCCGCGGTCGGTAGCTGTAGTAAAGCGCTCCACCAGTTGCCCCGGCCACTGCCACCGGGAGAAGCAGTCGCCGCGCCCTGAGCAGCCTCGACATTGGTTTGTGTCGTCGTCTGTTCCGTTTTTTCTTGTCTGTTGTTGAAGCGGGGGAAGAGCAAGAGTCGCAAACCCGAAGAGACAACCCCTTCTTTCAGAGCTAGTCACAGCACCTCCCCTAGCAAAGAAAGAGAGCTCCACCCAATGACGCAACCCCTAACCAACTGGGCGATCAAATCAACCCACCTTGGGCACTGGGCACTGGGCAAAAGCCAAAAGTCGAAGAAAAAACGCACCGGTTTCAAACGCGCCGACTCAACGTTGATGAGGCTTTTGACGCGTCTCGGGCGAACGGTGAGCGAATCGACGCCTTCAAGGTTGAAGACGGTCTTTAGCCCCAATCGCAGATCCAAATGGGAGCACGCGCCGCCGCAATCCGGCGGCAGACATTCCAAGAAGCGGACATTGGTTAAGGAGTGATCTGCTCCCTACTCCCCACCTGAATGGACAAGCCATCCCACGTTGTCAGATGCAGCTTCAGCAGTGGATAGGACCCTGAAAAAGCGAGAGCTTCAATAATAATCCGGCAAAATCGCGGGTGGCTGAACTATGATATTTTTCCGCCAATGGGAGCAGAGTACACGAGACTTTGTGTAATTGATTTGGGTTTATAGAGTCATTAGCGGCATCTACCTGGTAACAATTCGGGATCATACACGATTCAATCGGGTATGGTGTAGCGGTAACATCGCTGACTCTCAACTTCGAGTGTCTCAGCAGCCCGGGGTTCGACTCCCCGTATCCGAGATCTTTTTATTTTATTTTTCATCTAAATTGTATCTTTTTGGAGGCTTTGCACAGTATCCAGCTGCACTACCCTTCCTTTTCCCATCTCCTTTTCTTCTTTTCTATTTTCAATTTTGGTCGCTACCCTTCGACAGATATTCCCAGCCAGAATCATACCCCAAGATGACTCCAGCGCGCCACATCAGCTAACCTCATCCCTGAGCCAAAGACAGTGCAGCAAGTGTTTGAGATTCATGGTACCCCCCCTGATTCAGTCATCCACATTCCCACTGGGGCAACATCTACCCGGAGATGGCAGCGGAGAGCAATGCCCATCAGAGGCCAGACATGACGTGTGCGTGTTTGATGTCGACGACAGTTTCGTCGAAGTTTGCTCAGAACTTGACAGAGCGGACGCAGGATAAGCGGTGTTGTTTCGACTGATGTGTTCCGTCTCGGGGTGTTCTCTTTCTTTTATGTCTTTTTTCGAACAGTGCTGACATGCAACAAGAAAGATGGGTTCCCATCCCATCCAAGCACGTACTCGCCTTGATCTAGTTTCTTGCTGATGGAGAGATTGAGGCCGGGCTGGACCAAACCATGTCGGAGCGTGTGGCAAACTAGTCATAGACCCATGATGCAGTCCCATATAAAAGACTTTGTAGAGACTTTTGTGCCATCTCTCTCTCTCTCTCTCGTTCTCCCAATACATGTACTGATATCTCAATCCTCCGTGCAGCACGCCTTTCCGTCCTTTGGCTTTGCTCTCCTTTTCAATTTTCGCGGCCGGCCCGTATACTTTATCTCCCTCTCTTCTATTCAATCTCTATCCCTCGTTTCACCATTTCTTTCTTTCTTTCTTTCTTTCTTTTCTTTTGGTGTTTTTAGGAGGGCCTATGCCTGTCTGTCTATCTATCTGTCTATCACTCACCATGAAACTCACCACCACCACCACCACTCTCTTTATATTTCTCCTCCCCTTTACTCTCGCTTCTCGGGCATCCTCTCGCTTCCAAAACACCACCACCGCCACCACCAATTCCCCTTCTCTCGTCTCCCAGTGCCGCCAGCTATCCCGGCTAGCCTCGCTCGTATCTTCACTCGCCTCAAACCCCACCGCAGCAACGTCAAATAGCAACGATGACGACCCAGAAAAGACATCTGCGCAGCTTGCCAAAGCCAAAGCTGCGTCGGCAAAACTAGCCGTCTTACAAGCCAATGCGACGCTTGTCGCAGCATGCGCTGCCCGCGAGGAAATAACCAGGATGGAAACCTCATGTCGAGAGATGCGGAAGCTGGAACGTCGTCTTGAAAAGATGGCGGTGGCGGTGGCGGTGGCGGGGACGGGAACGGCGGGCCCCCCAGCAGCAGCAGCAGCAACAACAGCAAAGGCGGAGGCAGTACAGACCTTGAGTGTGATGAGAAGTGACGAAAATCTGTTGGAGTTTTGTGCAGAGAGAAAGCTGGAGGAGGATTGCCATGATCTAAAAAGGTTGGGAGAGGTGGCTACGGGGGAGAATGGAAATAAAATTGGTGGTGGTGGTGATGGTGATGGGAAAGAAAAAGGGGGGATACAAAGTCAAGGACATGGACATAGTAGAAATGGTACGGCGGGAGATGCTACTGGGCCGAAAAGGGAGGAAAGGCTTACAAAGGCCAAAGAGAGACTGGCCCTGTTGCAGGGTAACTCGACACTGGTTGCGCTGTGTAAGCAGAGGGGGGAGGGTGTCGCGGATGGGGGGACCGGTACAGGTATTGGGACTGGGACTGGGACAGGGACAGGCAGCGGAACCGGTAATGGAACCGGCACCGATACCGGTAGTAGTAGGACTGGCTCCGGGTCGGGGTCCGGGTATGGATATGGATCGGGAACTGGAACTGGAGTTGGCATCGGCATCGGCATCGGCAACGGCGCTGGGTCAGGCAGTACCAGTCCTAGCAGCGTCGCTAGCGGTGCTGCTAGCGGTATGTGACTCGACCGAAACCTTCCAAGACTTTTTTTTTGATCAAAGCTAATGCGGCGGGGGTTTACAGCTTCGGGAATCATCTCGAATGGAACGAGCGGAATCCCAGTTACTGTCAGCCACGCGGGTGACCTACACATTTTTGGTACGGCAGCATATCTAGCAGGAGCTTTAGCACTGGGTGCCCTGCTGCTGCTGTGAGTAAAACCGTCATGAAAGATGCGACAGAGGTGGTGGTTGTTGTTATTACATCTTATCTACCTACCTACCTACCTACCTACCGTTCAATCAGACCTCTTATAAAGATTGTTCGAACACGCCCCGGATAGCCCAGGGGATATATTGTATCACAGGACGCTTTACCGGGCTTGCCAATTGCCAATTGCATTAACATTGAGAATACTACTACCTATTCATTATCCCCCTTTTTATAACCAAGGTTTTCCCTCTGCTGGTGGCATGTAGACTGTCGGGTAATCTGTCGGAGTGGTGATTGTCGCCCAGCGCAGTGTGCTGCTACCCCTTCTCTCTCCGTCTGGGGGAGCTCGGCTTGTCTCTTGGACGGATCCGGGCTCGCCTTGCTTGTCGTGCTGGACTTCAACTCCGCTACTCGGAGGGATCGCACTTCCATCGGACCGCAGTCCATCATCGATCTCATCTTCGGCTATCACAATAGGCGACGTTTTTGTCCCACTCCCGTTTCTTACTAGAACACCAAGCCAGAGCTCCTCGAGCGAACACCCTGCCGGCGCCATACTTGCCGGCAGTATCGCTGGGGGCTTTCCCTCTAAAATTGGCGTCATGACCCGCTCATGGCAGGCATCGCAAATACGCCTTAGACTCGGTTCCTCCTCTTGTAGCACCTTCAATGCCTCCTTTAGCCTCTCACTCGATAAATACCCATCCCTCGAAAGTGCCGGATACGGCGTCATCCAATCCGTCTTGGGCAAAATCGCCAACACCCCCAGTCCCAACACCCTTACCACCCTTCCAAGATTTGTCCAGGCAACCAGTTTCCCCGCCGCATATCCCTTCTCCTCCCCGACCAGGCCTGAGAGATACCAACCCACATGCGTCAGCGTCCGCCCTATTGGAGGTTGGTGCGATCGGCCTCGAAGACAAAACCCTGTCAGCTCCTCCATAATGCACTCCACCCTCTCACACTCTTCACCTCGCATTTTCTTGATGGTTTTCCACAATAATGCCACCTCCCACCGCATTTTCATGATGAACAGCTCACCCAGCCGGCCCAACCCCGCATGCATGACCCCTTCGAGCTTCGCGACAGCACACCAAGCCGTCGCCAGAGCCTGAAGCGATGGATGTTCTGCGAGTAGTGGTTCTGGACACACATCGCTTGTTATGTGCCAAGGGTTCAGGGAGGTAGGTTGTGATGTGAGAGTCCAGAAGGTGCGGTACGAAGTAATCAGGCTGTCCACGAGGTGGCGCCCTTCAGCGCCAAAAGCTGTGGCTAGAAGCGAGACTTCGGAGAGGTGGGAGGGCTTAAAGCCGAGGGAGCATGTGCGCAGCCTGGTGAGGAGCGTCTTGACTGTGGCATCGTAGGGGCGGGAGGTCGGGAGAGAAGATGGCATATCCTTCCCTGTTACGAATCGACGCTTTGTCTGGGGTTCCGGACCGGCCGGAGTGCTATGGCGTTTGCGACTTCCTAGTGCGGTCAGATGTCGTACTATACCTAGGTAAGCGTAGCAATGAGGGCGAAGGGACATACTCGATTGTGGTGGGGTGTTATCGGCTGATAAGGAATTTGGTGCGACGTATGGTGATGGTGTGCCCTCGAGGAATGGAGGTGTATCGCCGATTGGTACGGCGTTCATGTCCGCCTCTGGTTTTGGAAGCTCACCACTTGGTAGCGAGGGTGAATCACGAGGGCATGCTGGTGGTTCCTCGGCTTGCACTGAGTAAAGTATTTCCCACGCCAAAGGGTCCAGTGTCGGTTTTACAGACGTGCGAGCAGCGGTTTGTCCAGCCGTGCTGAGGTCTTCCATGGCGGATGTGTCCTCAGTATATCTCCAGTGGATACTGGGGCTTGAAAGCGCAGACGTGTCTAGACGTGACCCAGTGGGCGTCTCCGAGAGTTGTGTCCTCTCGGTGGTAATAGGTGTAAGCATCCCCTGAGACGGAGTGGCTACGGCCTCGACCGATGCTGACACCTCACAGTAGGTTGGCTGTGAAGACACGGGGCTCGGCCACCCAAAGTTGTACCCATCTTGGCCGAAAGCCTCATCAGTAGGTGTCCTTGCTATTGGTGGTAGTCGAACCAGGCCCTCGCCCACAACGTGTTCATCACAACCATGAGACAAAACTTCTGAGAGAGAGGGAAGTCGCACATGCGCTGGTCTTGACCCCGACGGGCGCCGCAGTGGAGTTCTTTTGTCGGACACAAACCCGGCATGGTGCATGGGTTGTTCAGCTGATATTCGCGACAAGTAGCGTGGGTTCTGGGAGGTCAACCCGTGCAAGTGCCCATGGCCATGGCGTATGTCGTTGAATCTCGCGAGTGGCGCGGCCCAAAGTGGTGGTGGTCTCGCTGGAAAAGGCTGTACAGGTAGTAGTGGTAGTAGGGGTGGATTATACAAAGTACCTAGGGGAAGGGGCAAGACCTCCGGCTGCGACACGAGGGGTGGGTGTGCCACACCCTGGTGCGGTGTCCCAGCTGGATGACATGACCCGGATGACAGAGAGGAAACTGAGCCTGGCGTAACTGGCGGGCTAGACATAAACACCTCCCGGTGCGCCTGCTGAAGTGCCGGTACCTGCACCGGTCCCAGAGAGGGTCCCGGTGGTGGTCGGAGCGCATACGCCTGTTTCGGCGCAGTCGGCCGCAGCGGCGGCGAGAACTCACGCAGGGGTTCCGGCCCCGGTTCGCAGCGTGGAAGGTTGTAAGCAGTACTGAATAGATACTGTTGTTGCTGCTGCTGTTGATGAAGAAGCTCTGGGTCTGACTCTGGCAACGGGGCGTGAAGTTCAGGATTGAACAACTGCCAAGCAGCGGGAGGGAAAGGACCCAAGGGATAGGGCCTTGACAGCGTCCTGTTGCTCTCGGGTGAGTGGGATCGGGGGCCGGGCCCGTGGGGAAATTGCTCCCACAGGTCGCCCGGGCGAACTATGGGTGTACCGGTGACTTTCTGGGACTCCATCTTTTGATCGGAACTGACGTGGGTGCTTTGGAGGTAGTGGGGGGCAGCAGACCTCGGGGCCATTCGAGATATATGGCTGTGGCACGGAAGGAGCAACCATAACCCTTTTCTCCCCCCTCCCCCCCCCTCCCCCTCCAGAGATATGACGAGTGCGGGGGGGCTGGGTCAGGCGGGGTTCGTGCTGCTGTCTGTCAAACAGTCGGCCATGGGCAAAGGTGCTGCCCAGCTGCTGCTGCGGCAGTGGATGGCGTCCTTGCATTGGAACAGCGACGTGTGAGTGGACATTTCGACCGGCGACTGTCAGAATGTCTTAGCTGAACAAGACCGGTCGACCAAAGTGACCAAAATGCTCTTCCATGTACGTGATAACTCGTCACTTGCGCCATGGTCTGCGCTGATTGGCCCTTTTGACCCAGAAGGCTATGGGCACTTCTCGATTCGGACAGAACCGCAGCACCACTGACCATCGTGCACCCAATTGATCCCCTCCCCAGTCTGGGGATGTGTACACACTGTATCTGCACTGGGCTGAAAGCAGACCATCGGGGAAGAAGCTGCTGGGGGAGGGTTTACAACCCGCTTCTAAAGGGTTGTCAGCGGGGGACAAAACAGCTGAGAATCTCTGCGAGGGGCCAAGCCATAATATTCAGGCCCTGGTTTCGAGTTTTGAGGCTCCAAAATTTTACATCAACATGTTAAATTTTCTTCTTCGGGGCCTTGAAATTTCCTCATAAGGCCTTTAACAACTGGTAATTGCCGTTTACACATTCGCCCCAGGGCTAGTTCCCAGGCCTACTTACACCTTGCGCCAAAGCTGTAAAGCACTACGAAAACAACCTTTCAGGCATGTCATGTTTCCACCTACCCTGTTTGGTCGTGTCAGTTTATCTCGATTCGTCTTGTTTTTTTTTATCAAAGCCATCGTTTCATATAATAATCAACGATAGCGCCACAGCTATACAAACGATACCTACCTAGATATCTAGGTATATAGTTGGTTGCGCTGATTGTCCTGCGCGCGATATCAACGACTGCACATGTAGTTCTAATACTCAAGGCAGCATAGCAGGACTATCCCATTCTGGGCTCCCGGTAGTATTGCGAGAATATTAAAACATCCGCATTTTATATAGCAAATTCACCCTTTTCAATGCGCCTGGGATACGGATGCGTATGTGTTTTTTTTGTTGGGGATAGGGGCCGCGCGAGAGAACAAGGGGTCGGTTGAGTCAAAACTAACAACGAAAACAGATCACACTGCAAACGATTGGAACAATGGTTTAAATAAAGGGATGAATCTCTAATTTGAATTCGTTTTGGGTAGCATATTGCTTTCAAGTGCTACAATCCATCTGAATTATAAGGGGGTAAAACCCAACCATTTCTCAGAGGGTTGGATTGGCTCGGACGACATATGGCGTCGTCCAATCTACGTACCGTATCTATCTGAGGCAAACAACGAAAGAAAACGGTGCTTTTTATATGACCGTATTGGTAATAGCTTGCACCCCGTCGAAAAAATGGACTCTCGTAAACCACGTCGTTTTAATCGTGTTCAATAAGCCACGTGTCTTGGTAATAGCCCTCCGGGACTGCTTCCTTGGGGAGACCGTTGGGGGTTTCTCTCGTATCCCACATGGGCCAGCCCACACCCTTCGCTGGCCCAATCTCGACCCTCGTCCACGCCCAGTGATTTGCGATATAGTACCTGCCCGTCTTTTGTGTGCCGGGGACGGCGTCGCACTCGTAAGTGACTTGACCCGGACTACCGTTCAACACCGTATAGACGGCGCCGTTCATGGTAACCTTGGTTCCACGGGCATCTTTGCTGGCTGCTTGCCTGAGCAAGATCAAAGCCAAGTCGAGAACCCGTTCGCGGTCGTCCGGATTTGCGAGAGTAATCGCCAATTGGCGCACAAGGTCTTGGATTGGCTGGATAGCCATCGACTCCTCTCGGAGCTCCTTCACCTCCTTATCGACGACTCGGCACCACCCCTGACAGTCATCAACAGCTCGGAATAAGTCTTGTTGGGCCAGGTCCAACAAGTAGTGCTTTTCGGCCAAGTCTTTGTTCCGAAGATCGAGGTCGTGCTGTTGAAGTTGTTCGGCGACAGCCTCGTTGATCAACTCCCGAAGCTTTTCTAGGCCTACTCGGTGTTTTGATATGTCTTCGACCTGCTCACTGAGCTTCTGGTTCTGCTCGACGATCTTTCGGTTCTGCTCGACGATATTCTGGTGCTGCTCGACGATCTTCTGGTTCTGTTCGACGAGCTTCTGGTGCTGCTCGACGATCTTCTGGTTCTGCTCCAAAAGATAACAGAGTATCGAGTGATGGTGCTGAAGTTGGTCGGACTGGGCTAAGATTCGGCCGTCTACGAGCGGCTGGATCGACTCCAACCTGCCATCGAAAGGCTGAGGATGCAAGATCGGAAAGTTTCCTCGGTCATCAAGGTATTCGTCTATCGCATTCGCCATTTCCTCGTTCAGTCTATCCTCGAGTTTCTCAAACTCGCGGTTAACCTCGTCGCGCGCTATACCCTTCAGTTCGTTCTTGGAACCATCGTCCCGCGCAATGTCCATCCTCCGCCGCTTGTCCTCGCTGTTTTGCTGTTCATGAGACGACGATGGCGACAGGCTTCGTTTTCTTTCGTCCCTGGGTGCCTCGGGAATTCTCTCCGCTGGCAAGGCGTTCTGAGTGCCGTGGTTTTTGATGAGGTCCTCGATCTTGGTTTGCAATTCTCGGAGCTTTTCTCTGGTCTTTTGAGGGACTGCGGTATGGTCGTCGCCATAGGCGCATTGGATGTACTTGTTCACGCGCTTCACGTCCTCGTCTTCTCTGGGGGGCCAGTTCATATTGACCATGCCCGCAACGATTGGCTTGATCAGGCTGAGCTGGTCTGAACGAAGGTTTGAGATTTCGTCGGGAAGGCCAATCTTGTCGTAAAAGAAGGGATAGAATCCCCACCATTTGGGGTATATTCGGCAACCGTGGCCTCGAAGCATAAAATCGAGTCCGTTGTGTTTGATATTGTGAGCGATCATGTTTGCCCAACCGTCTCCATGCGCCAACGACATCGCATAGCACGCTTTGAGGTTGATAATGTCTTCCTGTGATATCACGACGCCCATGTCGCTATTCTCCCAGCGGTTGGCCGTGCCAGTCACCTCCTTCAGGCGGCGGATCTTCGACGAGGCCAATTGTTTTTGTTCGGTCAACAATCCGGGTTGGTCAAGGCAATAAATTCTCACATGGCGTTCGACTGCGCGGAACTCGATCACAGACCAGTGAAGACGTGGCCTGACCTCGTCGATGATCTCGTGGATGACCTCCTCTATGTTAACCCTCTGTTTCTGCCACTCCGAAATGACGATTTTCTTGGCTCCCTTCGGCATCTTGCCTGGCTGAGGCTGTTAGTTTGTAAGACAGCCGGTTTTGTGTGATAAAAAGGCAATGCCAACGATAGATAGGACATTGTTGGGCAACGGCTTTGGCAACAGCTTGGGTAGAATGGGCTTGGACTGAGGATGGAATGGGCACGAGGGATTCAAGAGGTGAAGGAGACCGTTGCCTTACTGCTAATTTTGCGTGTGGTGAAGAAGTCGGGATGCGGGCGCTACTGAGCTCAATCTAGCTCTGGTTGACTGTCTCCTTGCCCCAGCCGTGAGGGATAAGATGTGGTGTTTCTCAGTCTGCCAAGCTGTGGAACTTTGCTTGGTGGATGAATGGTGTCTGGGTGAAGAGGTGAATGTTTGAGAGGAGGGGAGGAAGAGTGTTTAAATACCCCTCTGGGTTGGTGTTTGCTTGCTCGGGGCGGCTCACATGGAGGGATGAATTTCACATGCCTAGGGGTACCTTCCCAGTTGGGATATATAGCTTGGATATTAGATAGCAAACATGAGCTCACGGATAGCAAACACGAACTCAATCCGCAGTGGGTCTACTCTGGAAATTGGTGCTGCCTGGGAGAGCCAGGCAAAAGATGGCCTCTTGCCTACTGCAAATTTGAGTGTGGTGGGTGGGATATGTCTGCCGTTACGCTCATTTCAAGTTCAGGTCCACCGTGTCAATGCTCGCTAGAGGGTGTGCTCCGAGAGAAGATATTTCCTGAGTGCATTGGCGCAGAGGCAGCCCTTTGCCCACAGCAGATTTGTATGCGGCAGATGGGATGTTCTTGCGAATAGGCTCAGTCTAAGCTCTTATTCACAGAGTGGACGCTCCAGCCTTGGGGTTAGTGTATCTCTGGAAGGTGCCATCTGGAAAAGCATTCTCAAAAATAATCTGCCAACCTCGCCCCCCTTACCTTTCCCCCCTTTCCTCTTTTCTCACGACTTTGAATGCTTAGATCCTCAAACCACCGCTCACCTGACAGAGCCACACCCAGGAAACATAAAAATAAAGCAGCAACTTCCCAGTACTCTCTCACGAGGCTGGAGAACGCTCTCCAGGTAATTGACTCGCAAGATTCACCCGTGTAGCTGCCGCTGACAGGAGACATAGGGAATTACACAGGAGAACTCAGAGAGCATACCCGCAGCCATAGCCCAGTTTCACCACCCAATTTGGTAAGAGATCCCAGGTATATACTGCATAGAAACTCACTTAACACACCTTTCCAATTCCCCAATACACAGCCGCACACCTCAATTCCCCCGGCAAACACTCCATCTGGAAATCTTATTACCTCGCCAATTCTCTCTGTTCTTCCCTCGAGATTTATTTTGCCTCTTCATCAATTCAATTCCACCAGTCCAACAGCGTTTCCTCGTCAACTAACGACATAACACCATACAAAGCCTACGAATTGATCTCTAGATCACCGCTATTGCGGACGAAGCCAACGGCAAGTCACCGGACGAGCTCCCAACACATCCGACGTCAGATAGCAAGCCCCAACACCGATACTCCTCCCCCTTTGACATTCAGTATGGACCGAGTCAACGATACCATGCAGGGAGAGCTTCCTCCGGTTCCCCCAATGCCGTACATCCAGGTTCCGAGACTACTTGCAGACCTCACAGACGCGCGATCTGAAACCATTGCTGCAAAGATGCAGGAGATAATTGCCAACACCAACGCCCAAACGACATTGTTGGGCCTGAAGCTGCAAACGATCGCGCCCCTCATAGACACACAGCCATCCACAGTTGCTGCGAAGATAAATGAGCTGATCGCCGTCATGAATGCACAGCTGGATAGAACCACGCTTCCGGGATCTCTCGTGGCCTGTTTGGACGAGATGGAAGCAAAGTTCTGGAAGATTATTGAAGATAGAGCGACATTCATTGAAACCCGGTCGAGAAAGCAGAACACGGACGTCGCAGCCATGAGGAACGAGAAGCGGAACGAGCCCAGTGACGCCGTAGAGGCGGAGAGGACGAGAATCATCATGGAGGCCGTGGACGAAATCTGCGAGATGATACGAGATGCCAACAATCAGGGAGAGGCCTTGATGTTGAAGACCAGGGACCGGATGAGAATTATGGCGTTAGGCACCAAAATCCAAGTGGACAAGATGGTGTCAGAGCGGTATGAACTACTGCGCCAAGCAGCTACCATGAGATAGCTCCCGAGCTGTGGGCAAGTGGTGTCCGCTGATAGGGATTCGAAAATCGTTTTGGTTGTGTGGGCGCAGTTTTTAGTTCGTTTCGAGGACGAGGAAAGAGGTTGACGGCACCGACGAGATTGTTAGGCGTGGGATACGATACACAAGTCTAGGTCCTAGACATTGAGAGCCAACTCGCAGAATAGCAAGTCCCTCGAACAGCGTTGAGTTTTCACGAGCAGTAATTTCAGGTAGTCTCGCACAATAACTAGCTCTCTCTTTAATCGAGCGACCAATGAGTGCTAGATAGGTACCTACCTAGGCAGGGACTGAACAGAGCATTGAGTTCCACAACGGATCGATAAACGCAATCTTCAGTTCCACGCATTTCGGAAATGCGTGTAACACGTCTTGACTGTGCCCACTGCTTCGTTTACACACATGAATGAGCCCGTTCAATGTTGTTGTTTTTGTTGTAGCTGCAAGTAACCGTTGGTGGTCTCACATCATCCTGTAGGCCGTGGATAGTTCAACTACCTAGTCCCTGGGTTGCCGTTGGTATGAATCCGAGCGATCCGGTCATGGCAAGGGAGCTCGTTGGGTGTTGGGACATGGGGGGAAGTCAAGGGCAGAATAAACAAAACGAGAAAGGCACTACCGCCCGAGGAGGGGGGGGTCGAGTCAGTCGTCGTTTGGCAAGTCAATAAAACGGGCAAGCTGTTCCAAAATGGCTTGTTGTTGTGATGGTTGTGATGGTTGTGATGGTTGTGATGGTTGTGATGGTTGGATTTGGGCTGTCGATTACAGCACGTATAAGCCATCTGATCCTTTTTCAACTTATCCAACAAGCCGCTTCGGCCTTCTTAGCCACGTACTGTCATCAACTAGGTGTCTTAAAACCCATCGACTGTCAAGACATGGAGCTACCAACATTCGATTTCAATCTTCCCGGCAAAGTTGACAGCACGTAGCCCGTACGAGGCGCTCATTGCTATCGCCTTGCCAATACCACCGCCATCACACGCACAAGATACGAAGACCCTTCTTCTATTCTCTTAAACTACCTAATGAAACTCAGGGTCAACCATACCAGACGCCAGGCTCTCGCACGCACGCACGGAAGCAAGGGGTACTTGTAAGGTAGGTAGGTATATAAGTCTTTGCAGCTTCCAAACTACCTACCTATTAAACCCGATCAACTATATCATGCCAACCGCACACACACACACACACACACACACACACACACACACACACATACATTGATACATATAAAGCACGATGGTTAGGGCAGAGCAGTAGCCAGGGCAGGGTAGGGCAATATAGCCGCTCAAGACTGGAAATAAACAGGCTGGCCTCAATTGGAAGAGCCGTCAACTGATGGTCTTCCAACGGCTTACAGGCCAACCCTTGAAAGATTGTTCGCGCGGTACGTCACAGCTTGGCTGTAGGGCAAGATGGGCCAACCTACCCCGACATTTTCTCTATTTTTGAAGTTTCATGTTAAGAAGGGAGACTTGATACCTTGATACAGCAGATCACGGCCTCAATAAGGGAACTTCAATGCTTTGAACGTTAGAACCAAGACTAAATATTCTGGCCTGAGCCTTCGCAAAACAGGTTCCCAGCTGTTTATGTGTTGCACAAACACTTGCTAGATACCTACTCACCAAGTCACACGCTAACAAATTTTCAGGTGTTGGATCGTATGAGAACTCCCCGAGCCGGCACTGGGCGGATCGGGGACCTGTTATTACGAAACTCAAATGAAAAGTCTCAAAGGGGATGTTTTTCCAATCTGTATCATACAATGCTTGGTGTCTGATGTTGTCGCTCACCCCTATACCGCTTGTGTGACAATACCATTGCCTATTGCCAATCAAACGCCCCAAACAACCTGGTATCTCTGTCTTACCGGGTATTTCATAAGTATAAAGAAAGACCGCTGTCCTGTAATCCAGTCTACATTTTACTTGCCCAACGCCGACTTGTATTTTGACAAGGCATTGTTCAAGCTCTTCAGCGTGGGGGCGCACAGAGCTAGCACGGCGTCCTTACCACCGCCTACCGGCACCCACCGCGTCTTCCTTCCTGTTTTACGAAAAATCTCCTTGATTTCCTTCTTTCTTAGGTCCGAGAGCTCCAGCCGTAGCCGCTCGGCCTCGGCCGCGAGTGCGTCAATGCGGGCAGTTGACCGCTGCAGAGCGTCGGCATGATATGCAACCTCTTGAGTCCTGTTGGCATCGCCAGATAGAAACGCAGCCCAGAACTGCTTCAGAAACTCAGTCGTTGTCGCGTTCGTCAAGTAACATTGCTGTGCAATATCCGGCGGGATGCCTAAGGGCGAGCTCGTTTCATCGCCGCCGTTCTTTGCGTATATGCCTGCTCGATGCTTGGAAATGGAGTCGAAAATCTGGTCATGGGCTGCCTTGCGGGCCGCTCGAGAACCAACATGAGGATGCTTGGGTGCCCCGCCGTCACTGTCACTGTCGTCATCGACGCCGATGCTCTTGCGGAGATCTATTCCGCCAGAGCCGTCATTATCGAGCATCTCAAAGTCGGCTTGTATCTCAAATATCACACCCGATGGGTCCTGCTCTGCGTATTCCCTCGCCTCCTTGGAAGATTGGCCCGAGTCCTGGTTGGAGAAAAAGTTTGTCTGCTCCTTGACGTTGAGAATGATGCGGTTCACCTCGGCTTCGCCCTGCAAGTCGCGAAGCGTAAGCTGGTTGAACGTACTATCGTCTAAATCAGTGCTCGTCGAGACACCAGCGGGTGTGATATCTTGATCCGAAGGTGCCACATTCACCATGAGTTTATCGCTGAGACTGTTAAGCGTTTTGACAATGGGAACATTGGCACGGGGCCTCATTTCCACATCTTGACGATTGCCACTTTTGAAACCTCCCTGGTTCTCTTCGTTGGCCTCAATGTCAATAATATGCGGTATTTGCTGAGGCGTGAACTTGCTTGCCCACCCCATGGCTGTGTCTGTGTCGCTGTACTTGTCGAAAATGGGGTTCGTGTCATCGTTCTCCGTGACACGTTCACCCCGCAGCCTCTTGTATAGACGGCTTAGAAAGAATTGGGACCAAAACTCGCCCTCGCTGAGTTTCGGCACGTTCTCATTGTATATCCTCTTGACAAGGGGATGCTGCTGGAAAATCATCTGCACCTGCTCTACGTTGATGTTGAGCTTCAGCTCGCCATTATCTAAGCGGGGTTTAACCGTTGAGAGGACGTTATACATGCCCTTTTTCTGGTTCAGCTCGATAGCATGGGCCCGCAGGAGACCAATGCGTGTTGACCAGAACTGGGCGTTGAAGGCGGCATCTGAGATAGAACTCGGCTTGTTGGCGCGGGCATCCGCGTAAGTCTGGTTCAAATCCGGGTCCTTGTCCATCAGAGAACGCTGGAGCTCGATATCAACACCGAGCGAGCTGTCATCGAACCAACGTGGCGCCGCGGGCTTTGCGTTGGCGGCGCCGGCAAACGACATGGCTGCGGAAGGCCCGCTGCCGTTGACACCGGAGCGGCTGGCCCCAGCCGGGCCAGGCATATTAGGATCATTGATCTTGGCGCCCGAGATCAGGGCAGAGAGTGTGTCTCGGATGGCATTGGCCTCGGTCCTCGCCTCGGTCGGCGACGTGAACTGGAACAGATACGAGGCAGACTCGGCATCAGGAGCGCGGGGCTTCTCAAAAATCTTGAGGATGACCTTGGCCGCAGTGGCTGGCGTCTGCTGGATGTTTTTGATCTTGTCGACCGAGAGAGACACATGGGGCGGGCCAGTTCCAGGAAGCGGTGTCCATGTCAGGGAGCCATGGTCATTGGTCAATGTGATGATGCCCTCCTTTTTCTTGTACGTGGCTTTCCCGCTCGGAGTTGGGGCAGCCATGATGGCGTTGGTTGCTCTGTGATGTCCGACCAAATCAGTTCGATCACTTCGCGTCACGAGACTGGAGCCGTCGCATCAAAGAAGACGCCAAGAATCAGCTAGAATAGGTCTCGCCCTGGCTAACGGGTCCCGTTCCCCGGAGCCGGCAATGGTCGGACCTCTCGGTTGCAATGATGTCGCAGCGTGTTCCCTGTAGAAAGAGAGATAGGGATTTTGACTCGCCAAGATGCGTATCTTGTATATATTGCACCGCGCGATATCGTGCGCCGCGATTGCCTATTTGCCCACTGCTCCTGCCTTGCGGCTCAAATTGAACTGCAGCTGCGGGTGGATGAAAGGCAATGAATGTGCTGCACCGGCTCGGCATTTACCGGGAAGTTGGGGAAAGCATCGGCGCGGTGTCAAGCCAGCCGTCCTTCCAGCCTTGGCACCTGAGCTGTGGAGCAATTGCTGCAGAGCGACACATTATTTCAACAGGTGTGCTTTGCTATTTCAACTTGTCGAGGGGTGCGCAGCACTTTACCCTCTGTGATTAATTTCGCATTTCACGGGATCTTTGATAACAATCTTACAAACTACGCACTACTCCCTGCCATAGTAAAATATATAAAATATATAAAATGATAAAGCAAATGCTGGAACAGTTCCCAGTGAATTGTGGATGCCCAAGTCAAAATAGCGTGCACCCTTGTCGATTTAATGAGCTTGCCGCAAAGCGCAGCTTACCCCTGCTGGCGACCTGAATTTGCCGTCATCGTCTCCGTGGTCAATCTGGTCATGCCTGCTTTCCACTTTTTTAGCCCCAGCCCGACACCTCCAACTTTTCGTCTGACCAGGCGACTTCTACCTTCAGCACGACTTACTCCGCCGCTCCTTACCTCTCTGATCGTCCATTTTGTAGTACTATAGAGGGGGCCTTTTATTTTCAGCGGAACCTGGTCTTCTCCTTTTTCTCCTTCCCTCCCTCACCCGCCAATTCGAAATGTTCCGCGGCTCGATTCGCGCGCTGCGGAGCGCAGCCGCATCAAGATGCATCTCGACAGTCGCCGGCACGGCCAGACCCAGCCTGGTTGCAACTCGTCGTCCACTGGCCGTCGCGGCCCAGAAGCGCTTCGAAAGCGCCATTTCCAACCCGCCCGACCCGAGCGATAACTTTCTCTCAGGAAACACGGCAAACTACATTGATGAGATGTATTTGCAATGGAAGCAGGATCCCAAGAGCGTCCACGTCTCCTGGCAGGTATACTTCAAGAACATGGAGAGCGGCGACATGCCCATTTCACAGGCATTCCAGCCTCCGCCATCGCTGGTTCCGAGTTCTACGGCCATGCCTGGTCTCGCCGCTGGCGCCGGCGTCGGCATCGGCGAGGGTTCCGATGTGACCAACCATCTCAAGGTCCAACTGCTCGTCCGCGCGTACCAGGCCCGAGGCCACAACAAGGCCAAGATCGACCCTCTCGGAATTCGCAACTCGTCCAAGGGCTTCGGAAATATCAAGCCCAAGGAGCTGTCGCTCGAATATTACCAGTTTACCGAGAAGGATCTTGATACGGAATACACCCTAGGTCCCGGTATTCTGCCGCGTTTCAAGAGGGAGGGGCGCGAGAAGATGACGCTGCGCGAGATTGTTGACGCTTGCGAGAAGATCTACTGCGGCTCGTATGGCGTCGAGTTCATCCACATTCCCGACAGGGAGAAGTGCGATTGGCTGCGCGAGCGTCTCGAGGTTCCGCAGCCCTTCAAGTACTCAATTGACGAGAAGCGCCGCATTCTGGACCGCCTCATCTGGAGTTCCAGCTTCGAGTCCTTCCTGGCTACCAAGTACCCTAATGACAAGAGATTCGGTCTCGAGGGTTGCGAGACCCTGGTTCCGGGCATGAAGGCGCTTATCGACCGCAGTGTTGACTACGGGGTTAAGGACATTGTAATTGGCATGCCCCATCGTGGCCGTCTCAATGTTCTCAGCAACGTCGTCCGAAAGCCAAACGAGTCCATCTTCAGCGAGTTCGCTGGCACTGCCGGTGCTGAGGATGAGGGTTCGGGTGATGTCAAGTACCACTTGGGCATGAACTTTGAGCGCCCGACACCTTCCGGAAAGCGCGTCCAGCTCTCACTTGTTGCCAACCCCTCTCACTTGGAGGCTGAAGACCCTGTGGTGCTCGGCAAGGTTCGCGCCATCCAGCACTACAACAATGACGAGGCGACCCACCGCAGCGCCATGGCTGTTCTGCTGCACGGTGACGCTGCATTTGCTGCACAGGGTGTTGTGTATGAATGTCTTGGCTTCCACTCTCTTCCGGCCTTCTCCACTGGCGGCACCGTCCACCTAGTCGTCAACAACCAGATCGGTTTCACCACCGACCCCCGCTTTGCCCGCTCGACCCCCTACTGTACTGACATTGCCAAGGCAATCGACGCGCCTGTCTTCCACGTCAACGCAGACGATGTCGAGGCTGTTAACTTCGTCTGTCAGCTGGCTGCTGATTGGCGTGCTGAGTTCAAGCAGGATGTTATTATCGATCTTGTGTGCTACCGCAAGCACGGCCACAATGAGACGGACCAGCCTTCCTTCACCCAACCTCTAATGTACAAGCGCATCCAGAACCACAGCCCCCAAATCGATGTTTACGTCGACCAGCTCCTCAAAGAGGGCACGTTTACCAGGGAGGATATTGACGAGCACAAGCAGTGGGTGTGGGGCATGCTCGAGGAGAGCTTCTCCAAGTCCAAGGACTACCAGCCGACGTCCAAGGAGTGGACCACCAGCGCCTGGAACGGCTTCAAGTCGCCCAAGGAGCTGGCCACCGAGGTTCTTCCCCACAACCCCACCGGTATCGATAGGAAGTCGCTTGAGCACATTGGCGAAGTCATCGGTAGTGCGCCCGAGGGCTTCAACCTCCACCGCAACCTCAAACGTATCCTTTCCAACCGCACCAAGTCGGTCGTTGAAGGCAAGAACATTGACTGGTCTACGGCCGAGGCGCTCGCCTTTGGCTCTCTTGTCACGGAGGGCCGTCACGTCCGCATCTCGGGCCAGGACGTTGAGCGTGGTACCTTCTCCCAGAGACATGCCGTCTTCCATGATCAGGAGACAGAGGATACCTATACTCCCCTTCAGCACGTCAGCAAGGATCAGGGCAAGTTTGTCATCTCCAACTCGTCCCTCAGCGAGTTCGGTGCCCTCGGCTTTGAGTATGGCTACTCTCTGACCGACCCCAACGGATTCATCATGTGGGAGGCCCAGTTCGGCGATTTTGCGAACAACGCTCAGTGCATTATTGATCAGTTCATCGCCTCTGGTGAGATGAAGTGGATGCAGCGCACAGGTCTCGTTGTTTCCCTGCCCCACGGATACGACGGCCAAGGCCCTGAGCACTCGTCTGGTCGTCTCGAGCGTTTCCTCCAGCTCTGCAATGAGGACCCACGTGTCTTCCCGTCCCCAGAGAAACTCAATCGCCAGCACCAGGACTCCAACATGCAGATTGCCTACATGACCTCTCCTTCCAATCTGTTCCACATCCTTCGTCGCCAGATGAACCGTCAATTCCGGAAGCGTGAGTCGCCCAGTTCTACACAAACTTGTGACTCAAATCTAACTCTACTGCAGCCTTGATCCTGTTCTTTTCCAAGTCGCTTCTCCGTCACCCGATTGCCCGCTCCGACATTGAGGAGTTTGTCGGCAACTCTCAGTTCCGCTGGATCATTCCCGATCCTGCCCATGAGTCGGGTGCCATCAAGTCCAACGAGGAGATTGACCGCGTCATCCTCTGCACGGGTCAAGTTTATGCGGCACTTACCAAATACCGTGCCGACCAAGCTATTGACAATGTTGCCATTACTCGGATTGAGCAGCTCCACCCCTTCCCGTGGGAGCAGCTGCGCGAGAACCTTGACCAATACCCCAATGCCAAGACCATCGTCTGGGCACAGGAAGAACCCCTGAACGCTGGCGCGTGGAGCTTCACGCAGCCGCGTATTGAGACTCTGCTCAATCACACGCAGCACCACGACAGGAAACACGTCATGTACGCTGGTCGTAGCCCCAGTGCCTCGGTGGCGACAGGCCTGAAGTCTTCGCACACCAAGGAGGAGCAGGATCTGCTGGAGATGGCCTTCACTGTGAAGCAGGACAAGCTCAAGGGCGAGTAAGTCGAGAGTAGGAACCGACGTAGAAGACTGGAGGGTCGTGGCTCCACTGTACTTTTATAATGCCTGACAAGGAGCAGCAATAGACGCATGGATAGGGTTGAATTGAAAGCTTTCATTCTGTACTTTGAAACGGCGAATGAGGTAAGCCGTACGATGGAATGAGTTACGACAACTGTTGTGACGACGGCTGTGGATCTCGACGCGGTGTAACATAGTGTTATAGTATCTTATTCATTTCAAGATTGCTCGCGCGGTCCAATTTAATCCCTGAAGGATTGATAGCGTGGGGCTTCTAGGAAGCTGTTTGCGGGGTCTAGAGTATTTTGAAATATTCGAAGCCTTGACATTGTCTATGATACCCTTATCTCCCACGGCCGGATAACGCCATCGTCGCCCGTGGTGACGAGCATCTCCTCCTCGCCCTTGTGGGCTGTTCCTGCATCGAACCGCTTACACCAAGTGATGTGGTTGATTTCGTACGGGCCGTGGGCATCTGCCACAGTCCCAAGTACGCGCCACCCGTTCGTTCCAACCGTCGCAGTGCCGTTCGTTCCGTTCGGCTGCTCTGGTCCAGGCGACGTCATCTGTACATCCTCCTCCCCCGTGGGCCCCTCTGAAAAGAGCGCAATAACGCCGTCGCTCCCGGTACTCGCCAAAATCCCCGACTCAGCACTCCATGCTACCGAGTATATATCTCTGGTATGCACCTTTGGTAGCACCGCCGTACACCCCCATTCCTCCCGTAGCTCTCTGCGCATGGTATTCGGAATACCTCCCCACGCAGAGCGGAAACCCCCAGCCGGTGCCCTCTCTTCCTCTCCCTCCTCCACCTTAAGTGTCCAGAGCCTGATCTCCCCGTCCGCCGAATGTGTCAACAATCTAGGGAAGGCCTCCCCCTTCGGCTTCGGCTCCCAATGAATCCCCCAAACCGTCCCGCCGTGCCCCTCCAACACCGCTACACAAACCCACTCCCCATCGCCATCTTCCCTCCAGATCCGCACCGTATCATCGTAGCTCGCACTCGCAAGCACATCACTACTGTACCCGCCCCGCTTCTCCCTCCCAGGTACATCAGGGCACCACGCCACCGCCTTAACGTCTCCCTCATGCTCGCTCAGCACCGCAACTGTCTCCCACTCCCCTCCGTCATCCTCATCATCCCCTCTCGCGGCGGCACCCACGTCCTCCCAGATCCAGACAGACTTATCTCGACTGCTGGTAGCGAGGTACTGTCCCGAGGGAGAAAACGCCACGCTCTTGATCTCGTTCTCGTGACCCTCCAGAACCAAGTTGAACTCCCAGTCTTCCTCCTCTTCTTCCTCCTCCCCTTCCCCTGTTCTATCACTAGATGTGATCTCCCTCTCTAAACTTTGTCCTCCAGGCTTCTCCGAATTATAACTCCACAACCCTGCCGTCGAGTCGAAGCTCCCCGTCACAAGACGAAGCCGTCCAGGGCGCAGGCCAGGCTGCCATGCGGCGTGACGGACTGAACGAGAGTGACCGCCGGTGAGGGCGCTGTGTTTGGAGAGGGTAGCGAGGGAGAAGACAGTGACGGAGGTCGCATGCGGGGTGGCCAGGAGGGGGAGTGTCGGATGAGGGATCGATGCCCAGGCGCGTTGGCAGAGGTCCGGTTTGAAGGGGGGAAGAGCGGAAAGCGTTGCGCTGGTTGGGGTGGTCATGGCTGTGTCCTGGTTGATCGCGGTAGTGCGCGGGCAATGCGCTGCACTTCTTTCGAGGTGGTAGTTGTGCGGGTGAGTATTTCTCGGAACTGCCGAGTTGTAGGATGAGAGATCAACGACTTAAAGTAGATTTCACGCCTGCCGTGCGCAATTGGAAGCAGAGTGAAGGTATCAGGTTGAGCAGGTAGTGAGTGGGCTGGAGATGAGTGAAAAAGTGCCCCTCATTTTCGATAACGCAAAGCTGAGCTCCGACACCGCGACCCCACCATACCTCCCGCGCCTGTTGAGGTCATTGTTGGGATTGACAATCTGCACCACCTAAATTCCAAGACCAAGAGGTGAAATCAAAGCCGTAAGTATATTCGTTATTCATGCCATATGTACGATCCTATTGACAGTCTCGCTTATTCCTTTCTCCAGCCCGTTACCCAACTTATGAGCCCTTTCCAAAACACCTAAACGCCATGTCAGAGAAGAATAGCATCCTAAGCGCTGCTCAAACCCGCCTCCCGTGGCTGCTCAAACAGCTCCGTCCCAAAGCTAAAGTCTCCATCCTCATCTCGCATCCTCCTCTGTAGCTCTAGTCGTCCATCCTTACCCCAATACCCGGCCTTCTCTGTACCGTTCACACACCCCTCAGTGATCAAGACATATGGAGTCGGCGCATCGAACATGGGCTCAGCAAGAACGCGCTCCATCTCCATCTTCAGCCCACGAGCTCCCGTTTCATTCTTCGCAGCCCGCTTGGCAATTGCGTAGAGCGCTTTCTGTGTGAAGAAGAGTCTGCTTGGATATGTTTCGAACAAGGCCGTGTACTGCGCCGTCAAGCTATTTCGTGGCTCTGTAAGAATCCTGTACAACTCATCAAGTGACAGCGGCGATAGTGCGCATACATTGTGCATGCGCCCGATGAGCTCCGGGATGAAGCCAAAAGCCTGAAGGTCTTGAGGGGTAGTGAGATCCAGGGGAGTGAAGGGATGCTTCACCGGAGAATCGGGGCCAGCGAAGGCGGAAGATTGCACAGGCTGGTGGGGTAGGTGGCTGTACATTTCAAGAGGAAGAAAGTCCTGACCGCCGGATAGGGAGCTACTCCGTCCACGTATTTCGGAGCCGAACCCAATCGATGGTCTGGAAACCCGCCTCAAAACCGTCTTGTCCAAGCCGACGAATGCCCCGCAGAAGACAAACAATATGTTAGTAGTATCCACTATGTACTGATCCGACTTGGCAGTTGGCGGAGATGGCGTTGAGCCGGTTGAGCCATAAGCCCCTGTTGAACTCGACGGCCGAGATGGTCGGTGGTCCTTAACGTGAATTGTAACCTTGGTGCCTTCAACAAGCTTTAAGAGAGCTTGCTGGACGCCTTCGCCTCCAACATCACGTCCATTTACGGTTTCTTTCCTTGCAATCTTGTCAAATTCATCCAAGACCACAATGCCATGCTCGGCAGTCTTGACATCATAGTTGGCCTCGATAAGCAGACGCTCTATGCACGATTCCACGTCTTGTCCTATGTATCCCGCTTGCGTGAAGGCGTTACAGTCGCTGATCGTGAACGGTACGTTGAGTTGCTTGCTCAGGGTCCTGTGTTGTCACGGGTCAGGGATAAGTATCGTGAGTTACGTCTGGGCTGCTTGACTTACTCGAGTATATACGTCTTGCCAACCCCCGTTGGTCCTACCAGCAGGAGATTGCTCTTGTCGATTTTTACATGTTGCGGGATGCTTGCGTCATCGGCAAGGTCTAGCTCATTCGAGGGTGGCGGTGAGGGTTCATCGACGAACTGGTGTGTCCCCCTAACAGACTCACTATGCCCAGGAAACTCGTCTTCAATAGCATAACGTTCACTATCAGCTTGACGCCGGGTTTTGGATTGCGCAGGATTATCAAACAACCACCGCCCACCTTCGACTGGGTGCACCGGGCTTCCTCTGTAGGCTGCGCGGTCCTGGAGATCGCGATCCTGAGCGAATCTCTGCCGCTCCAGCTTCTCCCGGAGGCGCCGCTCCTGGGCCTCATGGTGTTGGCGCCGTCGTAGCCCCTGATAATGGTTGAATATAACGGAGCATATTGTCTTTTTGGCGCGATCCTGGCCAACGACGTAATCATCAACACGGCGCTTCAGATCACGTGGGTAGAACTGCGGAACGCCAAAGACCGCTTTGGAGAAGATGGGACCGCGTCCCGTTTCCTGCGACGGATCGTAGCTCGTAGTAAATCCAGAATTGAAGTACTGGGAGCGGCGCGGAGCAGCGGCGAGAGGGGCGGAGTGGGCGAGATTGCGAATTCGGTGTCGAGCAAGCAGTTTCGTTGCTGGATACAAAAGGGCTCGCGGCCTCGCTAGCGCAGACATCTTGCGGGCATGCCCGGGTGCCACCGAGTGCCGCACTTGGGGACGAATCAAATCTGGTTGGCTTAAGGTTTCATGGCTGAGTTAACTTTGCAAAGAGCGCTTCTCAACGTGAAGCGTGTGCTGATGCGGTCAGTCCTCGGAGCTGACGCCGTGCCGGGAGGAGATGGATGCAATTGGACCGTGGCGTTCTAGGTGGTGCGGGGGTTCAAGACAGTCGGTGGAGCTGTCGCCCCTCTGCCGCCCCCCCACTTTGAACCCCGGTCACCCACATGGAGGCCGACTCTCGGTGGAAAAGAGGACTCACTGTGCGGGCGGCAGCCCGGCTAGAGCTGGCTACAGCAGGCCAAAGCTCACCATGCTCCGCCCACACAGGCCCTGCTTTGGATATCACACCACTGATAAACCTGGAAGCAATCTAGATTACCCCCGAAAAACGGCCTCGGTTGCGCCAAGGGTGAAAGATACGATACGTATCCGACGCATCTCCTTGCGCTAGCTCCTGCCAATGGGCTGCAGATACAGGGTTAATTGACCTGCGAGGTTGGGAAATTTAGGAATGGTTGAGGTGATGGTTGGGCGCGAGCTTAGAGCAGGAGGGGCCATGATGTAATAGAGAACCTACATGGTCGACTACCTAAGAAGCTCCCCTCCATGAGCTGCTGTCCAACCCGATCCCTACCTGATTTCTCATGTTTTCAGCCACAAGGAGCCTAACATTCCTCCGGCCCTAGGTGCTTTGGTGATATATTTTCTCATTCGCCACCGATTGACCGTTTGTCGCTTGTTTGTTTGCGCTTTCTTTCTTGCACCCGGAACAACACAGACAGCATTCCAGGCTGAAAGGAGGTGCGATTTATTGTCGTGACGCGGTTGCCATTGACTCCTCAAGCTTGATTGTTCCAAGACCACCAACACCGCAAAACGATGGATCCTGTTGCAGAGAATTCGTCCAAGACACTTGCCAATGGGGGGCAGGTGGCCAGCAACGACATCCCCAAAGACGGAACGGGTCAGTCCGCATCAATTGGATATCATGTGAATGAAGAGTTAACATCCACACAGGAGTTGTCAAGCTCGATCCATGGCTCGCCCCTTTCTCCGATTCGCTCAAGCGACGGTACTCCAAGGCCCAAGAATGGATCAAGACAATCCAAGCTACCGAGGGAGGATTGGACAAGTTCAGCAAGGCAAGCTTCGGCTGGAAACACCTGAGAAAAAGTTGCTGACAGAATACTAGGGGGCTGATGTCTACGGGTTAAATGTGAATAAGGACAATAGCATCACCTACCGGGAATGGGCACCCAATGCTGTCCAGGCCTCCCTGGTTGGTGATTTCAGTAAGTCGTCAGACTCAGCAATGCACGGGTAGCATTGACTGTTTCTCTTAGACAAGTGGGATCGTGCATCACATCCCATGAAGAAAAATGAATTTGGCGTGTTTGAGATCACATTGCCCCCGGTGGACGGACAACCTGCCATTCCTCACAATTCCAAGATCAAGGTCAGTAGCGATGACCAATTCTCTGCTGAATAGACCTGACGAATGCAGATAACACTCGAACTCCCAACCGGCGAATGGGTAGATAGGCTACCGGCGTGGATCAAATATGTTACCCAGGATCTGTCAGTCTCACCTGCCTACGATGCTCGCTTCTGGAATCCCCCTTCGACAGAGAGGTACACATTCAAACACTCCAGACCGAAGAGGCCTGAGAGTCTGCGTGTATATGAGGCCCACGTTGGGATTTCCTCTCCCGAGCTTCGTGTCGCGACATACAAAGAGTTCACCAAGATCATGCTGCCTCGTATCAAGGATCTAGGCTACAATACCATCCAGCTAATGGCTATCATGGAACACGCCTACTACGCCAGCTTTGGCTACCAGGTCAACAATTTCTTTGCCGCAAGTAGCCGTTATGGCCCTCCGGAGGACTTGAAGGAGCTGGTAGACACGGCTCATAGCATGGGCATTGTGGTACTCCTCGACGTTGTCCACAGCCACGCTTCCAAGAATGTGCTGGACGGCATCAACGAATTTGACGGAACTGATCACCAATACTTCCATGAAGGTAGCAAGGGAAGACACGAACTTTGGGATAGCAGGCTGTTCAATTACGGCCACCACGAGGTCCTTCGATTCCTACTCAGCAATCTCCGGTTCTGGATGGACGAGTATGGGTTTGACGGCTTTAGATTTGACGGTGTGACGAGCATGCTCTACACTCACCATGGCATCGGAACGTAGGTTTTTTTTTTCCTCCCCAAGTCACGGCAGACAGCTAAATAACACTTATAGTGGCTTCTCCGGTGGCTACCACGAATACTTTGGCGCAGCTGTCGATGAGGCGGCAGTGGTGTATCTCATGTTGGCCAATCAGCTGCTTCATGAGCTGTATTCAGAGTGCATCACGGTTGCCGAAGATGTATCTGGTATGCCTGCACTCTGTCTCCCATTGTCCCTAGGTGGCGTCGGATTCGATTACCGGCTTGCCATGGCCATTCCAGATATGTGGATCAAGATCTTGAAGGAGTTGAAGGATGAGAACTGGGACATGGGCAACATCTGCTTCACGCTCACCAACCGCCGCCATGGCGAGAAGACTATCGCCTATGCTGAAAGCCACGATCAAGCGTAAGTTACATTTTTTTCCCCTCGATAGTGTGACATGACCCGGCTAATGTTCGCAGGCTTGTTGGAGATAAATCATTGATGATGCACCTCTGCGACGCTGAACTGTACACTAACATGTCTGTCCTCACACCCCTCACTCCTGTCATTGACAGAGGAATTGCGCTGCACAAAATGATACGGCTCCTTACCCACGGGCTGGGTGGAGAAGGCTATCTGAACTTCGAAGGCAACGAGTTCGGCCACCCCGAGTGGCTGGACTTTCCTCGCGAGGGCAACCAAAACTCGTTTTGGTATGCCCGGCGCCAGCTCAACTTGACTGAGGACCACCTTCTTCGTTACCAATATCTCAATAACTTTGACAGATCAATGAATCGCTGCGAGGCGAAGCACGGTTGGCTACACGCACCGCAGGCATACATCTCGCTCAAGCATGAAGTCGACAAGGTTGTCGTGTTCGAACGCGGCGGCGTCGTCTTTATTTTCAACTTCCATCCAACCTCGAGCTTCACCGACTACAGAATTGGTGTCCAGCAGGAGGGTACCTACAGGATCGTGCTAAACACGGATAGCAAGGAACATGGCGGCTTCAACCGGATCGATGAAGGGACCAGGTTCTTTACAGAACCTGGCGAGTGGAACAACCGGGCGAACCGTACCCACGTCTATATTCCATGCAGGACTGCATTGATTCTAGCGCTTGAGTCAACGATTTCGCAATCACGTTGATGATATATCCGCAGTGGGAGGTGGGGGGATTGAAGGCTCCGGAGTGTCTCTTGCGAATGAAAACGTAATTATTATAGATTTCCAGGTTAATTAGTCTCCATGGAACAACGGGAATCCGAAAAATGTTTATTTGAAGTGTTGCCACCGTCTAGGTTTCTCTTCGAACGCCTCCATGGCAGGTGTTCGGACGAGTGGTTGGGTCCCGCTCCAATTGAGTCCCGCCTAGGTAATCAGACAGCTTCAGTTAGGTACTAGAGCTCCGATTACCCACGACTCAGTTAAAAGGAAGGCAAGCTATCAAAACTACATCAAAACACAGCAATTGCATGCTTCAACATCAGTTGAAATGTGCCCTAGAATCGCAATTCTCGAAACAAAGCAGCAGGGGTCACGGGGTAGTCCGCCCAGACGAAATAAGCTGAACTCCCAGAGCAACCAAAGCGTGTTTTCCCGGGCGGTTGGATGGAACAGCCCCACTTGTTGCCAAACCGGGATAGTCACGTGTTACAGGCCAAAGCTCCGCAGCCTCTTACTAGCCGAAAGCTCGTCGAGAGATTTTCGAACCCGTTTCTTTCCTCTTCAAAAGCCATCCTCTCCTCTCCCTGCCATTTCACCATCCAAAGTCCGCCCTTAATCATCGTCAAGATGTTCAAGAGGTGAGTCAGCGCCCACTCCTAGGATTCTCGAGCTCTGGAGACCCCAATTGAATTCAATTGAGCTAATCAAAGCCTCCTGTTCCCCGTAATACAGCGGCATTTCTGCCTTCGCCCGGGCAAGCCGTCCGTCCTTCGCGGCGGCGACTCGTCGCGCCATTCGCCCGTCAGCCCTTAACCTCAGAGCTCCCGCCCTCAGCAGATTCGCCAGCTCCGCGGGCGTTGGTGATGGCAAGATCTACCAGGTTATTGGTGAGCTGCGCGCCTGTCAATCCCGTGTTTTGGTTCTCCCGCTAACCGCGCGAAAATTAGGTGCCGTCGTCGATGGTCAGTTACCAGGGGGCGATGCGAAGCACCTGCCGTGCACACTGATATATCTGACGCAATTGAAACAGTCAAGTTCGATACCGACAAGCTGCCCCCTATCCTGAACGCTCTCGAGACGGTCAACAATGGCCAGAAGCTTGTGCTCGAAGTCTCAGTATGCCAAGACTTTTGACAACACGAGTGTTTCAACATGCTAACCCGACACAGCAACATCTCGGTGAGAGCGTCGTAAGATGCATTGCCATGGATGGTTGGTCTTTTCAGTTTGCAGCTATCGTCGGACTGGTTTCCTGACAGCCCTATAGGTACTGAGGGTCTGGTTCGTGGTGCCAAGGCTGTTGACAGTAAGTGACAGCATGTCACCTCGGTACGATGCAAGGAAGCTAACAGTCTTTGAACAGCTGGTGCCCCTATCACCATTCCGTGAGTTTTTTTGTCTTCTGGGAAACCCTCGGGCAACCTGCGAGAAGACAGCAACTGACAATCGGCCACAGTGTCGGCAATGCCACCCTTGGCCGTATCATGAACGTCACTGGTGACCCGATCGATGAGCGTGGTCCCATCAAGTCGGACAAGACTCTCCCTATTCACGCCGAAGCGCCCGAGTTCGTCGAGCAGTCGACAACCGCTGAGATTCTGGTCACTGGTATCAAGGTCGTCGATCTCCTCGCTCCCTACGCTCGTGGTGGAAAGATTGGTCTCTTCGGTGGTGCTGGTGTTGGCAAGACTGTCTTCATCCAGGAGCTCATCAACAACATCGCCAAGGCCCACGGTGGTTACTCCGTCTTCACTGGTGTCGGCGAGCGCACCCGTGAGGGCAACGATCTGTACCACGAAATGCAGGAGACCTCTGTCATTCAGCTTGATGGCGAGTCCAAGGTCGCCCTGGTCTTTGGTCAGATGAACGAGCCCCCTGGAGCCCGTGCACGTGTCGCTCTTACTGGGTAAGTAATTTTTCCCCACGCCTCAACGCATCTCTCATCACGCCTTTCACATCTCTCGCCATGCCTTGGGTAGCCTGTCGGCACGCCTGGCGTTTTGTCCCATAATGCCATTGGTGTCTGTCCTGGGCGTCTGTGACTATGTCATGCGCATATCTCCACATAACTTATAGCATGTCTCCACTACGCCTTACATATCTCTCGCCATGCCTTGAGTATTTTCTTAATTGCCTTGCGGGTTTCTCAGCACGCCTAGCGTATCCTCCCATGACGCCTCGGGTATCCATCACTCTACATCAGGCATATTTCTCAATGCCTAGTACCGATCTCACCAGGCCTTACGCATCTCTTCACATCTTTATGACGTCTTATAGCTTCAATACGTGATATTTGTTAACATATCTTTGATTAGTCTGACTGTCGCTGAAGAATTCCGTAACCAAGGCCAGGATGGTAAGCACCTCAACCCAACCTCACCTTGACCTCATTGCTAACTTTTTTTTAGTCCTTCTGTTCATCGACAATATCTTCCGTTTTACGCAGGTGGGTTGTTTAATTTTCAATGTTGTGTCGGCATGCTGACGAAATTTTTGATATTTTAGGCCGGTTCTGAAGTCTCTGCGCTTCTAGGACGCATCCCGTCCGCTGTCGGGTACCAGCCCACGCTCGCAGTCGACATGGGTGGTATGCAAGAGCGTATTACCACTACCCAGAAGGGCTCCATTACCTCTGTCCAGGCCGTCTACGTCCCCGCTGACGATTTGACTGATCCTGCCCCTGCCACCACCTTCGCTCACTTGGACGCCACCACTGTCTTGTCTCGCGGTATCTCCGAGTTGGGTATCTACCCCGCTGTCGACCCTCTGGATTCCAAGTCTCGCATGCTCGACCCCCGTATTGTCGGCCAAGAGCACTACGACACCGCCACCCGTGTCCAGCAGATCCTCCAGGAGTACAAGTCTCTCCAAGATATCATTGCCATTCTTGGTATGGATGAACTGTCGGAAGCCGACAAGCTTACCGTCGAGCGTGCCCGTAAGATCCAGCGTTTCCTGAGCCAGCCTTTCACTGTCGCCCAGGTCTTCACGGGTATCGAGGGTAAACTCGTCGACCTCAAGGATACCATTGCCTCGTTCAAGGCTATCCTGAGCGGTGAGGGTGACGACCTGCCCGAGGGTGCTTTCTACATGGTCGGTGACTTCGCGTCCGCACGGGCGAAGGGCGAGAAGATTCTGGCCGAGTTGGAGACGAACTCGTAATGGGAGGTATAAAATCGGGCGAGGAGCAAACAGTGGCCTGTGTATAGAAGTGAAAAGCGGGTTTCGGGGGGGTCCCTAGCTCAGTTAAGTGTCTCTTTTGTGACTGGGGCTGTGTATCAATTCAAGTCGTTTCCTCTACATCTCTGCGTTGAGACCTAGTGGCTATTCTGGCGCAGTAGGAAGAGGAGACCGGGACAATAAACCACTCGTCAGGCGTTGGCATGATTTGAAGGCTCGCTAGTTCCCGACAGTGCATTGTGAACAAAAACCCTTCTCGGTTCTGAACACTGAACATGACACACAATCGCCTACTGGTGAGACTAGTACTGGTGGTGCCCTCTCACGCCTCGGTAGGGATTTGGTGGGTTAGCTGCCGTTGAGCAAAGATCATTTACCTGAAAGATTGTTCCCACGATAACTACCTCATGGCTTGCCAGCCGTCGGAACCCGCGCAGTCGTTCAAATTGCACAACCCCCATGCAGATGCCCACCAAGTCCCAACTAACAGTCCGGTTGTTCGGAGGTTGTATTGTATGGAGTTTGCTACTCCCCTCCCCTCCCCACCCCCGGTGTAACAGCCACCATCGGGACTATGCGCGGCCCTCACCGCTGAACTGTTCTGTCCAGAAGAGACCCCTCCGCGTGGGTGGGTCTGGTTCTTGATAGTGACCGCCAGGGGACTGCAGCGACATGCCCGCCAGAGCTCAGTTGAGCGCAGGGCAGACCTCCAAGATCCAGAGAGTCAGGGCGGCAAGGGTCATTCATTCGTTTGTTCGTGTCGGAAAAATGAAAGACGAGGACCTTGGGTTAGTTCTCATAGGTGGGCGCCAGGGTTTTGCGTCAGCGTTCCTCCTAACGGCGCCCCCCCCCGAAATAAAATAAAAAAAAATTGGTAATGTGGCCCCCTACATGTAGTTCAACCCCCGGCATATTCTTGTGCGATGGTGGTGCTTTATCGTTCATCAGCTGTCGAGTAGCCCCTGGTTTGCACAACAACATCAAATCCAAAAACACATGCAATGACAGCACGTATGTACATGTAGCCTTTGTAGTGTAAAGGGGCCGGGCAAGCAAGAAGATATGCTTTCCGGATAGCTGCACCCGACGTAAGTGGATGGCTAGGGGCGGTTCTTGACAAGAGAGAAAACCGCCATAACACCCTGACGTGCTCCCCCTTGAGCTCCCAAGATTACGACATGCATAAGCGGAAATGGCGTCTGTATTTACGAAGCGCGAACAATAACGAGAGGGTATCCAAAATCTAGCAAGTTGATCCACCCATCCGCAACACCCCGCCAGCAAGATTCCACCTACCCGAGGGACAAAGGTAGCGACCTCACTCAGGCTTACCCGTGTTTTGAATGATCACTCACCAACCCACCCCCCAAACACCAATACCAACCCCCTTCCCGAACACCGTAAAGCAAAGTTGCCTCCGTAAACTGACAGCATCGCTAGCACTCTCGCAATACATTCTCCGGTCGTCTATAGACAAATCCCTCGATACCCCCCATAAGAGTAATCATATCCTCCTCCACAACTCTCGCCCCTCCTACCGGCGATTCCCGGTCATAATTATCCAACAGTAATTGTGCAAGCTCCATTGGATGACTCAACTTCACTGCTGCCAGGGGCACTCTCATGAGATCCTCCCATCCAGCGCCAAGCAGGTTCGCAATGTTGACAATCTCTCGATCGCTGATATCGCGCATCCACCACACCGTTCTGAGCCCCTTGAGGAACACCAAGTAGTGTGCAATGATGACTGCGGCCCGCTTCCGCCTTTCGCCAACGCGATCAACAAACTCATCGGGTAGGTGGGTAAAAAAGGTGATGACGCGCAAATTCAGCGTTGGCCCCGGCCCTACCTCGGTCAGTTCCTGGTAGAGCGTACCCAGATACTTGAGCGCTAGGTAGTAGGCGTCAACAAAGGCATACTCGGGGTCACCAGGCTTGATGTTGGCTACCATGAAAAGCAGGTTGCTGGGGATGTGGGTGGCGGCCACATCGAGATCGACGGGAGGCCGGTAGAATAGTGGCTCGACAGTGTCCATGTTGGACTTGACAACGGCGGAATCAGGAACGAAATCCCGCGTGAGCTGGATGACCAGGCGGATGCCGCGCCAGACCGAGATCCAGTCGAGAATGTACAGGGGTTTGGCCTCTTCGCCGTGGAACATGTCCGAGGAGAGTCCGCAAAGGACAATGGACGAGACAAGTAGGGCCGGAAAACTGGCGGGGTCAAGGGAGGTGATGGCCTTGCGGTAACCCTCAAAGGCACGGGCGCGGTACAGGGAGACGAGGGCTTTGGATGGGGCGCTGCGCTCACCGAGGTAGTGTTGGTGCATGGCACTCAGGGCGAGGAGGCCATCCATAAGAAAGGGCGAAGAAGCGGCATACTCCAAGAGCTTGACGCGGAGGAGATTGATGATGCGGGTGTCGTCAAAGGACCAGGTCGAGAGCGAAATGTAGGTGCTAGTTGTGTAGTGCCAGATAAGTTGCATCTCGGTTGCGGTGCGTCCGGAGAGAATGAACTGGGGCTCGTGGATGACGAGCGGGAGGTCCCGGCGCCGTGAGACCTCAAGCTGTGTCTCGGTGGGGGACCTTGGCCCGGACGAGGCCGACCTCGGGGTCGGAGGCGACGCCGGTTGCGGGGCCGGATAGACACATGTTTCTCGTCTTAGTGTGCAATTGCGACATGACGGTCTCGCTTCGTCGCATTTGACCTGGTTGATAGTTAGTGTCGACATGGGAAGTGGACCCTTCTGGACCACACCTTTCGCGTCTTGCAGTTGCGACACCCTGTCCGGGATTTGCGATGCGGTCGCTTCGCATGGTACGGTTTGTCCGCCTTCTCGTCCATGTCTTGAATTCCGCTGTGGGAAACACCCTTCGCTTTCGGGTTCAAAAGCGAGTGCGAAGTTGCCAGCCGTTAGGTTCAACGGCGCAAGAGAGGCAAAAATCTGGTGCAAACCTGCAGGATTCAGCTCAAATGCCAACCAACAACCCAGCCAGCCCGCCTTGTTTGACGTGATAATAAATGCACCGGCTTAGGACTACTTTGACGGGATGAGTTCACAATTCAAAGAATCACATTTGTCCGCCGTGTATAACTACAGACACACAGTCTCTGAATCGAGATTCAGGTCACATTTCTTGGCACTCCTATGTTGACTGATCGAAAATCAAGAGCCTCGCTTGCCAGCCTCAAAGAGTACGTCAGAAGAGTACGTCAGCAATGCGTCCAAACCCAAGCAGTGGGATCCCATGAAGAGGCACTTCTGCTTCGCTTGCTGACCGCCATTGGCCATTGTCCCTGCCCAGCCCGGCTTTGACGCTTCGTCCGTCCTCGGCGGGGCCAGTAAGCTTGGGCCCGAGTACACACCCGAGGCCGCTGTCTTCGGGGTGGTGCGCTGTAACGTCAGACGCCAAGCGAGACGCGCAACGCGTTTTGCCGACCCCAACTGCAACGCGGCACCACCGCACCGCCGACCGCCGTTGCGGAAACACCACCACAATCACTAAGCCATTGGTGTCAGATGGTCGCTTCTCTGTTCCAGCTCCCGGATGAGCTGGTCTTGACTACTCTTGTCCGCAGCTTTCCGTGCCGAGATGGTCAGATCCGGGCGCTAGCGACGCTTCTTTATGTACGACTACCCCACGTTGTGCAGCACTTGCAACCCCCGAAGCTGACCGGACCGTAGCCCACTGCCGCGCCATGTCGAAACCTCGTCGTCTACGGCATCGAAGCCACTGGCAAGACCGCTGTCACGGCGGAGGTCTTGTCTAGACTCGAAACCGAATCAGTTAACGATGACAAGCCCAGTCTCAAGTTTGCCATGGTCAACTCGATCGAGTGCATCACGAGCCGCCATCTCTTCGAGACCATTGTCGGCAGAGTTGCCCGCGCCTTGCAATGGGACCGTCCGCCAGCAAGATGCGAAACCGTCTCCCAGCTGACGGTTGAACTGTCAAAGATGCTCAAGCACCATGCGCGACCTGAGCTCTTCCGCTTTGCCCTAGTCTTGGATGCTATCGACCGCCAGCGGGAGGCACCACCAACTCTCTTGCCGGCGCTGGCGAGGTTGTCAGAGATTGTAGGTTTCTTTCGCACTCGCAGAGCATGGCCTAGCTGATCCAAGAACCCCTGACCCAGATCCCCTGCCTAACAACTATCTTCATTGTCACAGCACCCCCTCCCAATTTCCTCCGAGCCGCATCCGTCCCAACTCTCCATTTCCCCAGCTACACCAAGTCCGACTTTGTGGCCATCCTCACAGCCTCCCCGCCTCCTACACTTGCCAACACCACCCCCGAAGAGACGGCCGAGCTCTGGACCCGCTTCGTCGCCTACGTCCACGACACACTTGGTCGCGCTGCAGCCCGTAGCCTTCCCTCCATCCGGCATGCCTGCACTGTCCTCTGGCCACGGTTCACAGCGCCCATACTTGCTGGCACGCACGGCGCGCGAGAGTTCTCCAAGCTTTTCGTCGCCGTGCGCACCCACTTCCAGGATGACCGCATCCTCGACCCAAGCATGGTCGCCTTATCCTCCTCTGCTTCAGTACCAGCATCACAACAGACCAGGCCAGCCACTGCTGTGGTGTCATCAACAACGACAACAGACCTAACAGTCCTCCTTCCCGCCACAGCCAGAATGCTCCTCCTAGCGGCCTACATTGCCTCTCATAATGCCACCCGCCACGATCTCACTGTTTTCTCAACTCACCATCACGGCCGCCGGCGACGAGGGGGTGGTCTATCCGTAGCTGGTGTCCCTGGACGACGAGGCGGTGCCCGTAGCAAGCATCGCAAAATTGCGCGCAAACTGCTCGGTGCGCAGGCCTTCGTGTTGGAGCGCATGATGGCCATTTTCTCGGCCGTCCGGGGCGAGTGGGAGGACCATGATATTGAGAGGGGGGTGGACGGAGGTGATATTGGCATGGCCATGGCGACGCTGGCGAGTCTGCGGCTGTTGGTTCGAGTGGGCGGGGCGCAAGCCGGAGGGGATCCGATGGATCGGGGTGGAAAGTGGCGTGTGAATGTGGGTTGGGAGGTGGTCAGGGCGCTGGGGAGGAGTATGGGCATTGAGGTTGAGGAATGGCTGGTTGAGTGACGAGGTATGCGCCCCCTTTTTCATCAATGAAAATGAAGGTTGAGGGATCATTGGATATGTCAGGCTGCAAAGTCCCCCGTTGAGCAATCTCTCAGAGATGAACTGTGCAGGTACCCGTTGTATATTCTTCTCTCTGACTTTACTACTACAAGCCAAACCACGCCTCGCTCGCCGTCAGGTTCGAAGGCACCGAATGCCCTACACCGGTTCCGTAGATCCCCTGCAGCAGGTCCCCGTAATTGTCCGTCTGGTAGTTCCTCTCGGGGAAGTTCTTGATACTCGACACAGGCGTCTGCGTGTACCCGAACACATTGGTCCACTGCTTGATCGTCTCCTGGTAATTCTGGGGCGCGAGTGTGCCATCGGCACTGCCATGCCAAACCTGCATCTTGGGCCGTGGTCCGCTGTAACCCGGGTACATGTTCCGTACCACATTTCCCCACGCCTCGGGCGTCGCCCGACTCTGACCACCCGAGCAGCTATTGTTCCACTGGGCGACGCCACCTGACGACGAAACAAAACACCCTGCCGGCACCCCGCTGTACAGCGACACAGCCTTGATCAGGTACGGGTATGTCGCCGCCATGACGTTGGACATCATGCCTCCGGAGCTGCCGCCCGTGACGTAGACCCGTGCCGGATCACCGCCGTACTTGGAGATGCCATGAACGATCATATTGGCGATGGCCTGCGAGTCACCACCGCCTAGGTTTTTCAGCGATCGAGGGCTCGATACGTCCCAGCATCCACCGCTGTTGGGTGAGCTCGGCCAGATGGTGATGTAACCCTTTTTATCCGAGCCTTTTTGCCAGGGTATCTTGTTGTTGCGGAAGTAGCGCTCGCCGGAGCTTTCACAGGAGTGGATGACCACGACGAGGGGAGGTTTGGGGACAACGTTGTCAGGGACGTAGATGTGCCTTTCTTGACTAAGTACGTCTTCTTCTTCTTCATGGCCAAGAATGGGTGGGAGGGTATAGTATAGACTTACATCAAAGCTTTGGACGTTGCATTGTTGGGATAATCCACCCTCGTCAGCGTCGCCGCCAACCCCGACTGCGCAACCAAGGCCGCGGCCACGAGCACCTTGGTGAAGAACATTTTTTTTCACACAATATTCTCAAACAAACCACTAGACTGGATCCTTAAAACACAGTAGGCAAACAGATAGAGACAAACCAAATACGAACCACCAGACACCCCAACCTAATGCCAAGAACCACCCTTTTATACACCTCCCCGGCCAACCGGCACCACCGCAACATCCAACATCTCTACCCCAAGTTCATCAATCCCATCCATCCCAATTCATCCCCATTTCTTTTATGAATCCATCATAGCAAAAAATGCCATACGTTCCGTTAACAGGAACTATAAACCACCTTCTCGGATTCGTGGGATAATTCCCCCCACCCACCCTCTTTCAATTACTCTTTTTTTTTTCCCCGCATCGCTTTCGTTCCGTTCCATCACTCACCCGTGTAATTGGGACCATATAATAAAATAAAATAAAAACAAGCTCAACCAGCCTAGCCTAGCATAGATTGATCCGGAAGATTACCGGACTTTTAAACAATTGCCGGGTTGGTAATGCAAGGTAGTGTAGTGTAGGTACGGGGGGGTACTTGGACAATACTGAACTTGACTTGACTTGACTTGACCCAACAGAGCTTCATGTTTGGCAATGTTGACCAACAGGGGGGAAATATGCGTTTTGTTGTGTGTAGGGGTAAGGTAAGGTAGTGCAATGAGGATGGGGTAGGTCACAACCGTACTTGGTAACGGTAACGACATGACATACTACATGCATGTATTCTACACTGCACACAAACCACGAGTCCAACCGCCACGCTAACACAACGACCAGTGTAATAATACAGGAATTGCCACATACGCATACAGGGCTGCCAGTCATCGATACTGCTCAGATAACTCTCTCTTGACCTTCTTGCAACGAGAGTCGCTGTGCGTTTAGCTGTTTGTCAGTTCATGACCCGTTCATATGCATATACATGTAGCTATTGAGACTGGTACGCTGTCAGTCTCGATGTACCCCGTCCTGAATTCACCTTCCAGGTTGTATATCAAAGAGAATTGTAACATCATGCGCAGTTTAGCATGACGACAAGAAGTCCAACTTACCTAGCTACCCTTCAGTCTCTACCTGTATAGACTACCTAGCGTAAACACATAGAAATCGGCCAGGCCAGGCTAGGTCCTTGATTTTTTTTTATAAAAAAAATCAAGCCCTCAGCCTTGAACTCTCAAGCCGAGGAGGGCTGTTCTGAATCTTTTCTGTCCTCTTCACAGTTTACGGGGGGGGGGGAATCCTCTTGTCAACAACCTGGGCCATGGATAGTATGCATGGAGGAGATATTTGAAAGTTATAGCAGATGATCAAGCCATCCTAAAAGTTCAGTGGGAACCAAGCTAACATAATTCCAGCGCGGCAAGAGACGGCACAGTGTAACTACCAACGTCACCGCGCAGAGACCCCGGATGAACCAGAGCAAAAAGATTGTTGATTTTAACAATCCTACACTCCTTCAGCATCTCAAACCCATCGTTCACAACCTCCCTAACCAAGAAAACGACTTCCCTGTCAAGGATTCCTCAGTCATGATTGGTGGCCTGGGCCTGGTCAGCTTACTACAGGACGGACGGCTCTCAACGGACCAGCCCCGATATCGCCAACATCTCGTAAAACAACTCTTTCTGTTTCCGGGCAGGGCATATTCCTCCGAAGACGATATAAACCATGTCCCCTAGATAAAGAGTTCAACTCAAAGATTTAAGGCCTCGTTCTTTGATCCAAGATCCCGATCTTTTCACTGAACACCTTTCCAAACGGCCTTATGCCACAATGTTTCAGCGCCTCAAGCAATAAAATATGCCATTTCTACCCAATAACTCCAGTCCCTGTAACCTGCCTGTCCTCTTTTCATGCGATCGAACCGAAAAAACCGGTTTAGAGCTACTATGTAGAAAAGCTAGCATCACTTCCCTCGTCTAGCAAGAGGAATGGGAAACTCGTGTCCGAACAAACCGACAGGAATCCTACAAGACAGTCGAGCACAGCATTATATCACATAACGTACCATATCGGCCCATACCAATCTATCAAGCAGCCCCTCTACTCATGCATGCCGAATATGTATTGTCAAAAACAAAAATTGCTCCTCGCTCACGCCACGCCATAATTCCGATTAAGACCAACCAATGCGCTCATTTCATCTCGCGGCAACCAGACTTTGCTGATCACCTCTCCTCCATGTATCTTCTTGCTTAGTTCCCGGAGCGAGCCAGCCGGATCCCGCTCCCGCAGTGCTGATGCCCCTAGCGCGACCGCGGCCATTGATGTCGTCCGACTTCTTATTGTCGTAGCCGCCCATAGCCGCTGACGCCGCATGCCCATTAGTAAAGGCGTACGAATACAGTTGGGGGCCCCCACTCGTGCCAACGGGGCTCTGGAAGATAACGCCAGTCGGTGACGAGGTCGTGTGCTTCACGTTGAGCGGAAGAATGGCCTCGGTGACGTTGCTGCGACTGAGGGACCTGGCACGCTGATCGGCCTTGTTCTTCATGTTACTGCGGTCGTAGAGATACAGACCGAGGAAGGTGAGGGCGATGCCGACGGCCTGGATATTGGTGGTGGGGTTGCGGAACCAGAAAATGGCGATGATGATGACAAAAACACGTTTGATGAGGCTGGCCACGGAGTATGTCACGGGAGAGACCATCGAGAGCAGGACGAAAGCAAGGATGTTCTGACCAAAGTGGAAGGTCCCATTGAACACAAATTCAAGGGTGAGCCGACCGTGGTCAAATGAGTTGGGGCTTTGCGACAGGTCGACAGAGCCATCCCAGAGAAAATCCCCGATAATATCAATGCCTTCACTCCAAAGCCAGATGGGCCCGGTAAGCAGAAAGGCCATACCCGATGAGTAGCAGAGCAAGTTGAGTTTATCGAGCTTCCGCGACTGTGCTCCCAGCCCCTGTTCCTCGGCCTTTGCAGCTTCGTTAAACAGCCTTTTAGAGAAGATGTTTTGGGTGACGAAAATGATGGTGGCAAGAAGAGCGTAAAGGATGCCCAAAAAGTGACCCCCGAAGGCGTGCTTCCCCGAGCAGGCGAGCATAACGCCAATTGTGAGCGGGATCAACGACAAGTATGTTGCCCTTGGATACTGTATATCGAAGATGATACGGTAGGCCAGGACAGTGAACAGGGGAGAGAGCCCTTTGATTGTGTGGACCAGGGACACGGGGATTTTAGAGGTAGCATTGGAGCTGAGAAGATGACCGAAGATCTGGAAAGCGGCGAGTGGCAATGTTGTTGCAATGACATCACGAGATGGATACCGGAGGGGGTACTTGAGGGCGGGGATAGCCGTTCGTATCCGTGGGAAGGTAGATGCCAGCCATGAGAATAGTATACAGTATGAGGAGACAAATGCGAATTGGACGAGCGTCAAGGTCGCAGGTTTGTCGAAAGCCGTTAGGATTGACTTGGACGAGGTGTTGGTCAAGGCTGAGGACCAGTACCACATTATACAAAGTGCCTGCCAAAATATTAGCATCTTGTGACAGGGGGGCAAAGGGAAGGTAGGGAAACATGCAATGAGCTTGTATGAAACGGGGGCGCGAAGCGCATCGGCGATCTCATGGGCGTTCTGGCTCATGCTGCCGGATCGCAAACGTTGGATGGCATTGCTGATACTCCTCTGCCTCCCATGGCCCGAAGGACCTCGGTGGGAGTCGTCTGGTCCCCATTTCACTTTGCTATCCCTCCGCGCATGCCAACGAGCGGATGGGTTGGTGGAGCCGTTTGTGTGTCCATTCTGCTGCCATCGAGATGATGCCGATTGGCCACTAGGGGATAGTCCGCCGTTGTCAAACTCTGGGAATTTTTCTGCAGCCCCGCGGGCTGTGTCGCCGTTGGCGTCGGCGTACGACTTGGTGCTGGACGACCCATTGAAGGGCGACGCGCGCATTGAGGAGTCCAGCGTGGAATGGGGCATTGCACATCCGGGCCACGAAGACCTGATCGGGAATTGGGAAACGAACGAAGGCCGCCGGATTGAAGGAGCGATTGAATTCGTGAGGGTTACCGTCACTTGATCATGGCCACTCTTTGCGACAAAGTGGATGATGGCAGTGAATCTAACTCACACAAGGTTGACGCGAGGCAAGCGATGGAAATGTTCAACACTTGTTCAATGTGAGGCTTGGTTCCAGTGCGATAAGAAATTAAGCTCGCCTTGGCACGCCAATCTGATCTTCACAAGGAGACACGGGGCAGAGAGCAGTGGATCTCAAGGGGCCAGACCGTGCACCGCCACGGAACACCCGCCACAGCAAGAAATTCTTGGGTGGGTCAGTTGATGAGCGAGCTACAGGCGCGTCCCTATCGATATCCACGCAGAACGAAACCTTCTCTTCAACCCAAGCACCAACTTGAGCACGCCGCATCGACCAAGTGAGCCGCTGAATGTGATAAGGAGACTGTTTTCCCTGAAGCAAGCCAGTCTTGCTGCAGTTGCCCAAGATGGCGGCCGCAAAGATGACCAAGAACCAAATGCGCCGGGCCAAAAAGAAGGAGCAAAAGAAAGCTCAGGTAGAGGTGTGTCTCTCGTTTCCTATCGTTTTCTGATTTCTCTTGGCGCATCAGTTCTAACGCAGGCGCAAGAACGGGATCAAAGCAGAACCAGGAGTCCTAGGATCAACGACCGAAGACGAAGCACTCGGGAGGCAAGAACCGCTTCTCGAAGTTCAAAAAGATAGCGATGCGCCCAACACGATCGAGGCCGACGGACCGGTAGAGACAGAGGACGATCTAGCCGCTCTAGAAGATGATCCAGCTTTCGCGGCTTTCAAGACAGTATTCGCCAAATTTGGGACGGGTCTGGATGACGATGATGTCGCGCGCGAGGCCAATGCCGGGAACAAGGGCGAGGTCTTCTTCGACCAGGACGATGAGATCCCGAGCGAAGATGAAGATGCGCCACCAAAGATGTCCAAGAAGAAGCGAAAGAAGCTTAACAAGCTATCAATCGCCGAGCTCAAGGCTCTGGTACGGAATCCCGAGGTCGTTGAGTGGCATGATGTGTCGTCGTCGGATCCCCGCCTACTCGTCCAAATCAAGGCCCAGCGCAACATCGTACCGGTTCCGAGCCACTGGTCGCTCAAGCGCGAGTATCTCTCAAGCAAACGTGGCATCGAAAAGCCCCCATTCAAACTTCCAAAGTTCATTGCGGACACAGGAATCACTGAGATGCGTGATGCTGTGCTGGAGAAGCAGGCCGAACAAACCCTCAAGCAGAAGCAGCGGGAGCGGGTACAGCCCAAGATGGGAAAGCTGGATATCGATTATCAAAAGCTCTACGATGCCTTCTTCCGCCACCAGATCAAGCCCGACCTGACACGATTTGGCGATGTCTATCACGAAGGAAAGGAATGGGAAGCCGACTATCGCGTATTCAAGCCCGGCGAGGTTAGTGAGGCTCTAAGAGAGGCGCTCGGAATGCAACCTGGCTTTCCCCCGCCATGGCTACTCCAGCAACAACGCGTCGGCCCCCCCCCTTCATACCCTCTAATGAAAAGCGCCAGCCTGAACGCACCGATCCCGCCCGGTGCCGCTTGGGGATTCCAGCCAGGACAGTGGGGCAAACCGCCTCTGGACGAGTATAACCGACCCCTCTACGGCGGAGACATCTTTGGCATTCTGGGCGCCAATGGTCAGCCGGGAGCCCCGCAGACTCAGGTGGCACAAGTCGCCGTTATCGCGCCTCAGAGTGAGCCTATCGAGCGTACCCCCTGGGGCGAGCTGCAACCTCCTGGTGAAGAATCTGAAGAGGAAGAATCCGAGGAGGACGAGGATGAGGATGAGGACGACGACGACGGTGACGTGCCACCTGGTGGGACTGATACTGTCAGCGGCCTCGAGACACCTGGCGGGTATGCCAGTACTATGCATCCAGATCGTGCGCCATCGGGCGTTGAGACCAGTATGGCAGGCGATTTTGACCTGCGGAAAGCTCGCCGTGGCTTCGAGACGGAAGAGAGCAGCGCACCAAGGTCGGCTTACCAGGTCATTCCGGAGCGGACATCGCACGTTGAGGGCTTCTTTGGAAGCGATAAGACGTATGACTTGTCCAAGCACGGTCCGGCACTTGGACAGGAAGAGTAAGTTGCAACTGCTGTGACTGACAAGAGACAACGATAACTGACGTGATGTCCTAGGGACAGAGGCCATAAGCGCAAAAAGCCTGGCGATGTGGATGTGGCACTTGACCCGGATGCGTTGGCTGCAGGTGGTGGCATTAATAGGGATGATGTGCGTAGGAAGTACGAAGCGGGTCGACGAGAAGAAGGACCTGGGGCACAGTGGAATTCCTCTTATGACGACGATCTCAGTGACATGATCGCGCAGGAGAGCAGGAAGCGACAGAAAAGAGATGAGGAGAAGCGGGGAGAGCGTAAACGTAGATGAGTATAATCCATGCGGAGGGCAGTGCATTATGGGTATGGCGTTTTCAGGCCAGGGTTGGAAGTGAGGACGGGAGACTGTATTACAGGTTGCATGTAAGCTGAAAGATTGTGTTGATACAAATCAAGAGCGGAGTCCTTACGCGGCTTAACGACATTGTTGTGACCTCTTGTGATACGTCACTGCTAGGGTTCCGGGCCAGGTCGATCAGTCGCAAAAATGGCGCGGGCTTGGGTCTCTAGCACAAATCCTGCGGCGCTTCGTGTGAGGTCCAGGCGATTTGTATGTCTAGGATATTCACACTTTGACAATGCGTCTTCCATATCCTCCTGTCCGCTCACTGCTGTTCTGGTTCAGATGCCAGTTCCACAACGCATACTCGGCTCGTCAAGCCATGACCTGTCATAGACCAACCTCAAGCCAATAATTGGAACAAGCAGATCCCAGGCGCAAATGGCGTGTCCCGTTTCTTTTCGGTTGATCGATTCTTTGTCAAAATAGCACAAGGGGGCCGGTGAATGCTGGAGATGAATTTCACTAGAGACACGATCTTTCAGAGTACTATAGAATTGACGATTGGGATCCTGGACTATTTGACCCCTTTTCCAGCCGGGGGCTATACTGCATAGCACATCTGATCTGAGCACGTTGTACCATATGCCTCACCAAGTCTGTCCTGCTTGGGCAGTCTCACAGGATGTCAAAAGTCGAGTAGGTGGGGAGGGGGTTAGTAAGTTAGATAGGTAGTAAGTAAGTACAAGTGAAAAAACACAACCAAACACCAGGGTACCTAGGTAGGTAGACGCAATGACTTTGGCTGGAGAAATTCACGTGAAGATATACCCCCAGAACGAATGACGACGAGTGGACTTACAAGAAATAGCTACTTGGAGAGGGCCAACGTGTTGCCAAGTACGGTCAAGAGGGCTGGATTGACTACTCGACGAACTGGGACTAGGTAGTGGGTGTACAAGACATTTGAGAGCTATAGACTTGAATGGGGCACGGAACAGAAACACGAATAGAAATACATCACATAAACTCCGCCGAAATCATTAATACAGAGACAATCAAGCCGCATCAATCAGGGCTGATGTTGACAACGACATCCACAACAGCAGTTCAAGTTACCCACCGTGACTAGACTGGATGCCTTCTCAATCACACCTGAGTCAAGTTCCCCCGCTTCTCTGGTCGAGAGCACCTACCTGCTACTACCTACAACATCATCCTGGCCAGGCCAGGGAGTCTCTCGTCTATATTGAATTTCAACATTGGATTCAATGTTGATTTCAAACACAAAACCAAAACCAATAGACCCAATCTGATTCCAATCACATGTCGCATTTGAGGACTAGTATACTACGTATACCTCAACTTTTTATCTGCACAATTTTTTAATTTTTTTGAAACGGGTCAAAGCTAAGCTACCTACTTAAGCTAGGACAACCTACCTACCTACCTAGCTAGGTACCTAGCAAGTATTGAACATGGCGGAGAATCATCGTGCGAGTCTGGTTCGGGCAACATAGTTGGCATCAATAGAGCTGAGGCCCAGCCCCCCTCGAAGACTGGAGTAGAAGACTATGTAGGCTTCAAAGACAAAAGACCTTGTTGCATCGGCGGCCAAGATCCTCCAAGTGGCACATGTATTTATTTGACAGAGTACATTGTCAAACAGGGAACTTCATGCATGTGAAACTTGGGCTACACGGAAGGGACACGGGTAGGATATTAGGGCTGCTGAGAAACACAATATCTGTTATTGGTATTCTTGCTAGTGGCTCCAATTCCACAGCTCTTAGGTAATGATAACACGGGGGGCTGTGAATATACCTAGACAAGTCAAGTTCCCTAGACTCTTGGGTCTTGGCTTTGACTTGACTTGGTTTCAGCTCCACGTTTTCCTCGCTTTCTTAGTCATCATAGACAAGAACTAGGTAACCTGCCCGCGGACTGGAATTACACCGCCTAGGTGGTTTCAAGTCGGAAAAGAAAAGCGCTCAAAAAGAATCTTCTCCTGTATATGTACACTACAATACAAACTACCAAACAAAAAAGCATTAATCCCTCCCTGCCTGCCCCGCTCCCCACAAGAGTCACCGCCCCAAAGTTGGTTGTACACCACCACCAGCTCATGCTGCCTCGTCAACTTTTCGTGCCCGAAAAAGCCATTAAAACCTCCTGTTTTATCCACTCTGTGAAGAGAACCCAGGTATAACAGGGAAGCCAGAGGGAGATTCGTTACACACTTCTACGCCATCAAGTGCACTTTCCACAGCGCCAGGCTCTGTTTTTGACCAACTCTTCCCCATTCTTCACACAAGAAACATGATATAATCGGGCGTTACATGACTGTCTGAAGTTAGCATCCATAGAAAGGCGGGGAAACTAGACTCAAGACATACCTTATTTGAGCAGAGCAGCATGACTGGCACTGGCACCGGCTCCCCGCATATTACACATCCCGACGCGCTCTTGCCTTGGGGCTTTTGCTGTTGCGGCGCTTCCTCTGTACGCATGCCCCTCGCTTCGTTCAAACGTTGCGTGGCCTCAACAATGTTCGCCTCGTTGATGGCGCAGCGCGCCAGCAGCAACGAGCAGTGCTTGCCAAACTCTTCACATCGCCTCTTCTTCGCTACAATCCATGGCGCCTTCTCCTTAACAAAGCCCAGGAAAGCCCGAGGGAGAAAGTGCTGGGACGAGATGTGCTTCTTCAAGAGAAACGAGTCCCACTCCTGCATGTATTCCTTCTCCTGAGGATTAACGTCCAGGAAGTCTGCCAGGTTGTCCCGGTGCTTGCGTAGGAGCCACGTGTCGTCGATCGGTTGCTGCCGAATCTCGGTACCAGGCGCCAGTTGCACCTTGCTCCGTGGGTCGAAGAGGGGTTGTTTGATGTTGGGCACCAAAACCTTCTTCTTCACTCGCCGCGGCGCCAGTTTCTAAGATTTTCTTTAGCAGCTGGCAGTTCACATCACCGATCCCTTAACTCTCTTACCTGTTGCGCCTTGACGTGTGGGAACTTGGCCAGAATATCTCGCCCGTCATCAGGGCCAAGACGGGAGTTAACCCAGGAATTATCACCGTCAACATATCTCTCGAGATCTAAGGGCTTCACTGGCAACCCAAGCTGATAGACCCTGGGTCGTAGGGGAACGGCGCCGTCTCCAGCAGTCGGGGTGACTGTGACGACGCAGCCGGCCTTGGGCCGGACCTCAAAATTGAACTCATACTGCGGGTGGCTCATGTAATGAGCTCGCAGTTGAGACAGCCGGTCATTCTCGGCTCCGCAAATAAGACACCCAAAACGTTCCGTCTGCACTTGTTCTGGGGGTAGAAGGTAGGTAATCGTGTGCTCGTCCACCTGCGGCCCGTTTTCCTCATCCTGCCTCCGTCGTTTCCTGGGTTGCTTCCCCAGTTGCTTAGCCATGTTTTCTCTGTCGTTGTAGTTGACGGCTGGTCTTGCCCGCTGGGGTCGATTCGGCGTCGTCTCACCCTCGGCTAGCTCGTCCGCCTGATCGACAGAGATGTCTGTTACATGACCATTCAAGAGCTTCTCGGCGCCGTTTACTGAGGGCTCTTGATGAAGGTGGAATCCATTAACGCCGTTCATACCGTTTATACCGTTCACACCATTCAAGCCGTTTATAATGTCTATACTGCCAACGTGACCGTTGGTGATGGGCGCTGGAATAGGCTCGTGGATCCCAAAAACAGTGATGGACGGTTGAATGTCCTTGTCGTGTAACCTTCCCACGAGTTGACTCGATATAGGGGTCAGCCATCGGACATCAACATCCATGCGGAAGTTGGTGGCAGCGTCAGCGAGTGTTTGCTTCTTGATAACAATCGGGATCTCATTGCGGATCCGCGTAGACAGGATGTTGGGAATCCCGGCCATCAATACCCACTGCCTGGCGGGTGGGCTGCGGTCATAAAAAGCATCCTCTTCGCTAATGCTGACCAGGTCGAGCGGCGGCCAGTTCGGATCCCCCGCAGATTCGAGCTCGATAAGCACTGTGTACATATCTGCAAGGCCGAAGACGGCATCGTCATCCCGCTGGATATAAATCTTGTCCTCTGGGATGGTAAAGGGCTTGAAGGAGGAGAAGCGCACGATGGGCGAGTTGTTGGCAGGGTGTTTGAACATGCTAAGGTCGCAGACCTGACTGTCGACATGCAAAACGACAGGCTGGCCGGCTTGCCGGCTAGATAAGGTGATTTTGCAACGGGCCTTGACGTGAGCTATCGCCTTGTAATCAAGAGCGACGAGGCTGTTCATGGGGCCGTTCTTGAAGCGCATCGAATCCTTGTGGAATATTTTGAGAACTTCGATGCGGAGAGCACGTGTGGTGTTGGCATAGTCTTCAAACAGCGGAAAGCCGTCGTAGTCGTTGTCAAGGCGGCGGCGCTTGGCAGCACGGCGACCTGGCTCATCTTCCCTAGAGACAATCCCCTCGCGCGACTGGGCTGAGGACTTGTTGCCCATAGCTGCGTCCCAGTGGTTGGTAGCCTTGATCCAGTTCCGATGCAGGAACGGAAGCTTGCGGCTTCGACGATATGTAGCTGTCATGGCTGAAATCGAGCATTAGACCCGGTGTATGCGTCGCGAGCTGACAATGAAACAGGGCGAGTGAAGTGTTGCAGAAGCTTATGAAAATGAAGCTTGGTGCATCAGCCCAACTGAAAGGGGGACGGGCGTGATTGATGAGCAAAGAAATAATGAAGCGAGGGAGATGGAAGGGCGTGGCGTTGTTGTGCTCTGAAAAGAGGTCGGTAAAAAAGTATATAGTGCGCGATGAGATGCAGGTGCGACTGGCAAGAAAGCTTGTCAACAGCCTTGTCCCATCACGAAATGAACGAGTGCAAACCCGACCAGAGTGGTGCCTACTTCTGGGGCATGCCACCAGGCCTTTGGTAGGTACACGCGGGTCAGGGTTAGCAATTTATGGGGGTCCGAGGGACGGGAGAGAGAGGGATGGAGGGAGCAAAAGCGCGTCGGGTTGAAGTGAGCTCAAGACACACTGTTGCGACGTGCCCGAAATAACGGGCAAAGAAACAACACAAGCGGGGCGAGCCAGGACGACGACTCTAGGCCGCAGCTTGCAGTCGGTCATGCATCAACAAAAAGGGGGGTGGGCGCACAAGAATGACGGCGCGGAAGAGGGAGGAAAAGAGACGCGTACCGTAACCGAATGAGATTCAGTTTCTATCGCGGTGCCGCTGACCCACGACAGCGACAGCGTGCGCGTGGGGCTTTTGGCCGCGACCGTGCTCCCTTCCTGGAATTGGCTAGCGACCTGGTCGCGGTAGTTGGGTACAGCAGCGATGCTGCAGCAGGATGCCTGTTGGCTCGGTATCTCGCTAGCGACCCGATCCAATCACAGCCAAGCCAAGGCCTAGAGCCTGGGGGGTGGGTTTTGTGTGATTGTTGCACGTCTCGATGTCGAAAGCGGGAATCTCGGGGTTTTCAAAAATTGGGGGGAGCACAAAGAAGAAAAATGGGGATCAGGATGGCTTCGAGAAATACTGCAAGAGGCAGACGAGCACGGGACGGAGCGGGCGAGGTGCGGGGTATTTCCCTGGAGCTGTGGTGTGGGCAAGCGAAGACGAAGAGTTGAAAAGCTGAGTCTCGCCATCTAGATTTTCCATTTTAAACGCTATGGGATGCAGCCGCTACTGATGGGTGGCCCAAGCGAAACTGGGACTGGCATGAGGAAAAAAGGAGAATGGTTGCCAATGAAAAGTGGTCGTTATTGTTCCTACGGTTCGAAACCGCCCTTGGGACGGGGCTGATGACATGGACCCCACCATGACTCGATCAGCCATGTCGATACAGCCATAGGGTGAGCCGAAGACTGCGTGTTTTTGATTGTCTTCTGGCTCGGCCTTGGTAATCAAAAGGAAAAACCGTAGCTCGGTCGATTTGATCTGTAACAACGGAGTCACGAAAACTGAACCTGGCAAGAGCAAGGCTGTTAGTCCCTCATCTCTCCAGCCAGCCTACCAGGTGCCGGTGCCCATTTCGGAATGCGCAAAAGATTCTAGGACTTTAGATGTGATATTCAATATATATTTCCGTCCATTGGAGTTAGGCATGACAAGATTTCACTCGGGCTATATAAATCCTTCGTTGAGATCTCGGGGAGGAAGGCCATGGGGGCCGAGGCTGTTCCTTGTGGTGTTCAGACTCGTCGGTGTCGCAGCTCCTGCTTCCGCTGTGAATCCAAGTAGGCTTTTTTCTTTCTTTCCACAATAGCAAGACGCGCTGCAATGGCGAGTATCACATCGCGATCATGATTTCGACGCTGGGTAGGAAAGGTTGGCTGTCCTTGGATGCCTGTTAGCGCGGTACGCAGATGTGTGGCGACTTGGAATGGCCGTTAAGTGACGGAATGGATTGAATCGCCAACGCAAGCAACGCCGTGTCAGTGTCTGGCTCTGCAGGAGAGAGATAAATATTTCAATGCTATACATGTTTTCAATATTTTCTGTGGGCTAAATTCCCATCTAGTGCATTCGTGGTTCGACAACTATTTCCTCGCTGTCGTAACCGAAACTGGCGGCTGGAGTCGCATCCAGGCCAACCTCCTGTGACAACTGCCTTTTCGAAGGAATAGACGCTATTATTTCACCTTGCACGGGCCTCCCAATAATGGTAGAGAAATGGCAATCATCTTTCGTATCTGGGAATTACCATTGCTGAAGCCCAGCAGACCAGCGTCTCCAGCCCGGTTGTATTGCACTAACAGCCGGACTGGGGTTCTAGCGTATCCATCTCACACCTTCCCGCAGAATACGAGGGCCGGGGGCAAACAACGAGGTCCAAACGTTCCATCTTTTTCTAATTTCAAACAGTATATGTCCTCGAAAAGCTCTCGGAGTCGCGTCTAGGACAAACGGGAATCGATGAACGCTCGCGCAGGCGCTTGCATGCTTCCAATCATGTTCATGATGTTCGGTCTCGCAAACTCACGACACCAGTACCTGACGACAGCTTTGATATCCACCTGGTCATATCTCCATGTCCCGAAATTGTGAGATCTTCTACCAGGGGCGAGTGTACATTTCTGAAATGAGACCACCTTGGTTCCTGTCTGGCCGAGGCTTGGCTCAGTGCATTTGCTCCTTCAATGTTCTAAGTCTCAACTTACGTCACGGTAGACTTCATGTTCAACAGCGTCTTGATGCTGCTACCCAGACTGAGAAATGTCGCAACCGCAGATGATGGGCATAAGACTGGCTCTAGAATTCCTATTTATCTCTGCCGGGAATCGCCTATAGTTGAGTGATGTCGATTACGGCCAGTTTAGGTGTGCTGATCTGACTGGGGTTCAACGTTCATGTTGAAATATTCCAAAGTACGATTGCGATCCATTCCCTTCTTACAGTCGAGCATCTCCAAGAGCGCTCGTGTGGTACTTGGCATGGCCTTTTCTGAGGCGTGAATCGATCAAAACTCACAAACCCATATTCTTATGAGAGTCTGACCGTGCTCAATTCTAATTAGTTATCACTAGATGACTTGCTTGTTTCACAACAAGGTCTTGAGTTAAGGGGACATTGCATGGTAAATCCTAAATGTTTGACTAGAAAAAAATGGGACAGGGGAAAGGACTTATTCAACTTCGCCACGTCTTTTGGGAGTTGGGTTTGGCAGTAATGTGGCCAAACAACCCCTTGCGGAGCAAATGAATGCCGAGAAAGGAGCAGCGCATGCATTGAAGCATCTCAATTCTACCCCCAGGTGCACCCATGCCACCCTGGTACCAGATACCCAATTACACTGGCAACATTTTATCTGAACAGCAGATCATGCCAACCACACGCAGTCACCACTGATATCAATCAATTTGGTCACAGCCAAATTTGACATCCACCCATTTCCCAGCAATGACTGAGAGTTCCATCCCGTGTGTGCTTTCCTCTACCCATTCGCTGGATGCCAGCGCAACATATAGAGTCCAGAGCTTCAAGTCTCTTCCCCACGTACAGAAGCAAGAGGTGCCCTCTCCTTCTCTAGCATTTGACTGAAACGGATCCAAAGCACCGGGTAGAACCAACCATACTCGTGTCTATAACGGTATCACATCACGCCTCAAACATCTCCAACCCTGTCATCGCCATGTTCTCCCACGCAGTTATTATCGTCGCCCTTAGTCGCAGCTTCTGCTCTCTCCGTGCCCCTCGCCGCCCTGAGCGGCACGCTTTCCAATGACGACACTGTAAGCGCACCCGCTGCCACTGAAGCCTCCCTTGACGTCCGGGCCGCACAGAACGAGACCCAGCAGTGGTGCTGCGTACCGACCTGCTCGGTCTGCGGTATCTACATGTGTCTGACGGGAAACTGCGGTATTCTGGTGAGTACGCCAATTGTTGATGAGACCAGAGGTATTCCTTAATGCTGACTGGTAAACCAACAGTGGCCCAACACATGTTGCGCCATTCAGGTTATCCCTGCGACCGGGAAGCGCTACAATGCCAGGGGCGAGGAGATCAGATTCGTCCAGGAGTTGCACGCAGCGACAGTGGAGGCATTCGCCAAGGCCCGAGGCGAATGAAGTGGTCAAGTTCAACACGGGGGGATCATTTAGGCAGGCAAAGCGAATTGGGGCACAAAACAAGGACAGTTGGGCGCATGCCGAGCCCGGAGCAACATGAGACAGCGAAAATGAAGACAGTAAGGTAATGCTATAGAAATAATGAGGTTTCGGGTAGCGTAATTCTAGAAGGTTAATTACACGGTTGGCCTTTTTGGTAGTGAGCGATAACATACGGACAGTGATGCATTACGGTCCATGTCATTTGATGTTGTTGAGGTCTGGCTTTGGGGCTCCTCGCTTGGGGTGAGCGGGGCTTGCCGTACACACAAAGCCCTAACCCTTATCGGCAAGAAAAACCTTTATCGCAATACCCCACATGGTCCGAATAGCCAGGAGCTGAGGCAGCGGGCACGTCTGCCGAAATCCCTCGCGGCATCGCCCAGCATCGATCACGACCGACTGGACAACCACCTGAATCGAATATTGGGCTGCACCACAACCACTTCCGGCCGCTTGCAAGAGCTGCACTATAGATATACACTCGGATCCTTCACTCACAGTCGCAAATGATCCATTGGTTTCTTTAATGCTCGGGTCGCCCGCCTTCGCATGACCAATCGCGGTAGATCTGGAGTTGCTGCCCCCATGTCGACATCGACACATCGTGTGCTCCGGCCGCGCCAAGCTCCATCGGTACGGGGCCGGCCGGAGGCTGCTACATCTCGGAGAACCGGTGGCCGGGTAACGCGAAGCTCCGGTGCACAGGCGGCGACCAATCCAAGCGATGAGGACTCCGCACTGCCACCCGCAGCTGCAGCCAGGCCAGTCCTTGAAGCCTCGGGGCGGTCACACAAACGTTCCCGACCCGCTGGTGCCGAAGCCCCGGCCCGTTGTCGCCGCTCCAAGCGCACCCGTCACCAGTCAGGCTACTACCAAGAGAGTTCTCCATCTGACAGCGACGAGGACGAACTTGGCGACGGTTACCGTACCCCGCCACGCCCCCGCGTCCTTCGGGAGCCTCCACCTCGTTCTAGCACCCGTCCCACAACACCTCGCGTCCCTCGAACATCCAGGCGGGGAGCTGCAGCTGCTCCTCCAAGCAAGACCAAGGGTGTCAAAGCATCTTCAAAGAAGAAGAAATCGCGGGCAGCACCACCAACTGCGACGCCGACCATAGGCTCAAGTGAGCCCGCCGTCATCCCCGATTGGCTGAGCTTACCCTACTACGTTTGGGTGCAAGTTTTTCGCTATGCATTTGCATCACTCGAGGACCGCGAGGGCGTCAATTGGCTCCTATCGGCGAGTCAAATTTGTCGCGCTTTTGCGGAACCCGCCTTGACAGCCTTGTACCAGACACCTCCGCTTCTTACCCGGCCAATGGCGCACAACTTGGTGGTACTGCTGGCCCAAGATCCCTCAACCACAATGTTCAATTACCGAAGCAAAGTGGAGAAACTGCGGATTGACGTGGAGGAGATCGCAGCAAAGACGTTCCGAGGCCAGCCACTAGATCTCAAGACCTTGGTCAGCTGCGCTCCACGGCTACATGTCATTGACTTCTCCCATCCCAATGATCTTCCTCCCTTTCGCCGTCTCGACGAAAACCTGCGATGGCATTATCCGAGCTCTCTCTTCGAGGGACTGAATGCCACTCTGGTGCCGCACACCGACGCCGGTGAGGTCCAGCCAACTAAGCTAACCGGCTGGCGTTGGAACCGCAGGATGATGGGGCCTGACATCGACCTTGCGAAAATCCAGACACTCCATACTACCGCCCCTTTTACCAGCCTCAAGAAACTTTGTTTCGTCAATTACCAGGTACCATCACTACACGCCACGGGCAAAGTCAACGACGACGAAACCCTTGCCCGAGATCAGTCGTTTGTTCACGCTGTGGCACAGGCGATCAATGTGCTGCCCAACCTCGAGTTTCTCTCGATGGAATCTTCGACGGCCGTTAATGACGAGTTCCTGTCGCTTCTTCCAAAGAACCTCAGAAGTCTGGAGTTGATCAATTGCTGGGAGATTACCGGTGAGGGTTTTGCAGAGTACCTTCTCTCTCATGGACACAAGCTGGAGCACCTGAACCTACACTACAACCAGTCTTTGAACTTGGCATTCCTCCCTGTCTTAGGTGACGCTTGCCCCAATCTCCGGACTCTGTGTGTGGATTTGAAAACTTTTAACCATCACGAATTTTACCACGACTCGGAGCCCAATTACGACGAGGTACTCAAGGCCAACCAGGTTCCTAAATGGCCCGAGAGTATTGAGACGATTGAGCTGCGGAACATGAAGAAATGGTCCGCCGAAGCAGCTGAGATACTGTTTCAGTCGTTGGTCGATGGCGCCCAGTCGTTGCCAAACCTGCGCCACCTGGACCTCAAGGCCATGCTAGATATCCCTATTCGCCAGCGGTCCAAACTCCGCGACAAGTGGAAAGACAAGTTGAGACGGGTCTTCCTCCGCAAGAAGGAAGACCCCAAACCCTTCTTTTCACTGAGACAAAAGGCCATCGATCAAGTTGTGGGTGCTGACTCTATCACCAAGAAGGCTCGAAACGGCAAGCCGCGTGCGTCAGACGGTGAAGCCAGGCGGAGCAGCCGGATCGCACAGGCTTCAGGTCCATCTTCGAGGGAGAGCAGTGTTGCCAGGGGTGCTAGCAAGCGCCAACGCGGTAAACCGATGTACACAGAGGTGGATACCGATGATGACGAAATAAGCGACGATAATGAGGAGTTGTCAGGAGAGTCAAGTGCCCGGTCGAGTGAGGATGAGGTCGATAACGAGAGTTTCTTCCGACAAGGCATGTGTGATATGGTGGAGATTCTGATGGACAACCAGAAACCTGCCGAGAGAATCCTGCAGATGGATGATTTCCTTGACGACACTGATTCTGACGACCTATCTGACGAGGACTGGAATGGCGACGACAGGGTTGATGACGTCGAATATGCCTGGTAATTGTGTACCTTTGGCTTGACTCAGACTTTTTAGAGTATCAGACCGGAATTGAAATATCGGGTTTTACTCAAGATAACAAAAACAATACGATATACGTTGTAGTTTACTAGGGAAACGATGTGATGGAAACCGAGGGTTGTACTCAGTCTGTGCGTTATAAAAAATCAAGTGCAAATAAGAAGGGAGGGGTTGCTGACAGCCGAGAAGGTCCAAGAGCAGGTGACGTACTTCGTGTTGACCGTGAGAAATAGCCCCTGTAATAGATATGATATACATTGATCTTTTATCGGAAAAAGAGGCCTCATATCTCGATAAGTCCATACTCGACCACAGTCACATCCCATGGGTCAAAGAAATATAAATAGATCACACCCTAGTGGTCTACAGAGTCGACCAAACCTAAAACTACCCATCTGCCATGTTCAGGTTTCCCGTGTAACCGCTCCAGAGCCCGCAACCCTAGCCTTAACTCCCTGTATTTGCACCCCTGTTTCTTGCTTCTCCCTCCTGATCACCAATTTCACTCGACCTTGCGTCCATCCAACCTCCTACCCTTGTTGTCTTCAGACTTTTTCTCTAGCTTCTCTGGGGTCGCCTCGTCGCCCTCACCCTTTCTCTTCACCGCACCCCCACGTAGCGTCTGTCCCTGGCCCGCAAAATGCGGCTGCTTGGCGACAGCGGCTTCGCGTTCCTTGTCTGCTGCTGTCTTCACAGGGTTAATCTCATACCCAAGGAATAGTTTGTTTGTTGGAAGGCGTAGTGGTAGTGGCCCATTCCGCTTCTTCTGGAGACCGAGATCTTTGAGAATATTGCTCGATACACCAGCTACGGGGGTTGACGGCTTGGGCGTTGACACCTTGCTGCCTTTTTTGGCCGCGAGTCTTTGGCCTTCACCAAGGAAATTTCCAACCGTTGTCGCTGCAGAACCCGGGGCGATGGCGTCGTAGTTGATTGCTTGTGCCATGGTGCCCTGACTGTGCAACAACCCACCAGCTGGCAGTCCAGGACCTGCGCCCCTCCCACTGCGAGGGGTGCTGGTGCCGCTGCCCCGTGACTGCCGCTCGGGCTCTACGTAGCCAACAGGAGGCGCGAACTCGACGCTGACATCTGTCTCAATCATACTGACACCCATCTTGGCCGTCTCGGGCTTCACATCGAGCACGGCAATGTCGTAGACTTCGTCGTTGTACTCAAAGTTGAAGACATCTCCTTTGGTAAGGGCCGCAAAGTTTCTGAACGCCTTCTCGAGAACTGCTCGTGGGTCGCTGATGTCGAGGAAGTTAACTGATTGGGGCTGAAGCTTGACCAGCCTAGCAAGCTCGAGGGAGGTCGTCTTGATCTGTATCATGTCGCCAACATCTAGTTGGAGAGTTTGCATCATCTGCATCAGGTCAGAATCCTTCCTAGAGCCCACACAGCGATTCTGAACCTACCCATTGCGGAATATAGGCTCTTCCCTCCTCGGCGACGAACTCGAGCACGCCGGCATGTGTGTGCTTCTCTTTCTCGCCATTGATAAGCTCCAGCATGATAGGCCACTGGACGTGTAGCCTCGAAACCTTGTCAAGAGCCGAGGGCGGGAGGAGGATTTTGGAGCCGTAGTTGAGTTCGGGCCGCTCGGCACCAGGTGCCATGACAAGGGGATAGCATCTGTAGTACTCGTCAAAACGCTGAGTGCCTCGTTGTCGCATGTTGCGGCTCATTTGAAAGAGATGTTCAGAGTTTCTGGGGTCAAAGTCTGGCCCGAAAGTTGGATTAAACTGCGTTGGTGATGTTAGGCTCGGAGATCGCGATGGCGGGGCAGTGGATGGGGTCTGTATTGACAACTTACCATCGTGGTGATATGGTCGCCGATTTTATTCCGTGGTTGGAGCTAGCAGAGATTCCCATAAAGCGGAAGACCTTTATGAGATCTCAGGTTTCAGGGTTCTTTTATGGCAAATTTTTCTGCTTGTGTTTGATGCTTGCGAGGCTTTGATATGGTGTGGAAGGCACCAGAGGGTGACATAACCACCAAACTTCTAATGCCTGCCGCCGAGGTGTGGTGGGGCAATACAGGCAGGGGTCAGGGTCTCCTGTGCAAGCCTGGGCTCAAGTGATTTGTGGCGCAAGTGGCTTGAAAGCGCTTGGATTTGAATCCAGCCAAGTTCGGCGACACAGCCAAAGGCACCCGTGCAGTTTGTCCGTATTTCAGCTGAAATATTTCTGCATATCGCTGAAGTTTAGGTGTAACAAGCTCCATCTGGATACCTTGGTTTCTCCCACCAGCCACACTCGAGATGCAGCGCTGAAGCTGTCTGACGTCAAAGCTCCACGCCCCTGTAACTTCTCGGCTCTGCACACCTTAGTTCCTGCAAGCCCCTCCACCCAACCTCAACCCCGAGAGATACACGAGAGATGTCGTCCAGATTTTCAGCAGCGCGACCAAAACGAGCGGGTGAATCCTTTGCACGGGCGCACCATGGCGAAGAAGAAGACGGCTCCAGCTCGTCTTCGGCCAAAAAGGTCAGGTTCGACATCCGGAACCCTTCAGCCCTCGCGCCAAGTGTCCAAGATGACGATGGCGACGTCGACGACGGGACGCTCGCAGCCGATGTTATTGGCGGGGCTCGGGCGACGAAGCGCGGCGCTGTTAATATCGACGGCTATGATTCCGATTCTGATAACGAGACCTTCAACGCGAGGGCTGAAGCTCGAGTGAAGAAAGGAAAGGAAGCAGAAGATGTTGATCTTGCTGATGTGATGGACAACTACAACTCAAAAGGCAGTGGCGCCATAAATGGAGGCGATGACGACGATGAAGTGGACATGTTTGGCGGCGGTAACGGCGACGATGATGACGACGATGGCACGGCACGAAAGGGCAAAGGCTACAAAAAGGACAAGGAAGTTCGGTTCCTCGGTGATGATGACATTGAAGGCCAAGAGTTATCCAGTAAAGGTGGAGGAACCGTACAACTCGGCGATGACGGGAGTAGCGACGATGACGAGGCAGAGATTGCTGCAGCAATTGCCGAAGAGGCCGTGGACGAAGAAGTTGGCCTGGGAGGGTTGAAAAAACATGCCCCTAAGATCGACGCCTTCAACATGCGCCAAGAAAACGAAGAGGGCGCCTTTGACGAGGCCGGCAACTACATCCGGAAAGCTGCCGACGCTGATGCTGTGCATGATCGGTGGTTGGAAGGAGTGAGCAGAAAGGAGATTAAGAAAGCAGCCCAAGCGCAAGAGAAGCGGGACGCCGAACAACGCCGGAAGCAGCGAGAAGATGACAGCATATTAACTGGAGACCTGCTCAAACATCTAATCCTGAAGCTGGAAATGGGAGAAACAACCCTAGAAGCACTCGCAAGGCTTGGAAAAGGGTTGACGAAGCCCAAGAAAATACCAAGGTGGAAGCAGAAGAAGACGAAGAACGGTGGAGATGCTATGGACGTCGATGCGGAGAAGGAACCCGACGAACCTAAGCAGGCTAAGATTAAGCAGGTCATTGAAGAGATCACAGATTGTGCGGACAAATTACTGGGAAGAGACTATCCCAACATTTACGACACCGAGCGGGAGCGACTGGTGAGGATATACCGCAATGAGGCCGGCGAGGACTGGGTAGAACCGCCGGAGCAAGAGGATGACGATGAGAGTTATGCTGCTTCCGCCGAGACCAAAATGTGGGAGTTTCGGTGGGTTGATGGACGCGACAGTGCCGAAAAACAAGGACCATTCGATGGCCGGACCATGCAAGCGTGGCAGGATGCCGGGTACTTTGGCGAAGGTGTCGAATTCCGGCCCGCAGGAGACGAGGGCGACTGGACGAGAGTGTCCACGTTTGTATGATTTGATAAGTACCTACCTAGTAAACTGATACCCAACACGGCGCATCGTCGTAACCTGCTTGAGCTCATTTACGCTGGCGGAATTGGCCAGGTGATTGATTTCTCTTCGCATCTACTGCGCCTGATGTAGTACAAATACACTGAACCTGTTCTCTGCAAACGTTTTACCCTACCGAACGCCTGACATAAACCTCCGACTGCATATCTAGCTAGTATCCATCGTTTCGCCTGCGTGGCCATTCGTGACAAAATCCACAGTGCCGTCGTTGCCGATCAGCCGCTTCTCGGATTCAGCCACAAACTTGACGCTCCTGGTGGGGTCGTAGAAGAGCTTGAAGCTTCGTTTGACGTCTTCGATGCCGACTTGCTTTGCCCTTCTCTTGGCGGAGATTAGCTGCGAGGTAGTAATTAGATTACTGGCATAACGCAGTCCCGCCTCCTGGCCAATCTTGGTGAGAAGTGCAAGAGCGTCAGGGGTAAGATCGACTTCTTCCTCCTGGGCTCGAATCGAAAGAATCTGCGTGATCTCATCCGGACCGTAGGCGTGTGTGTTGATGATGGACACTCGGTCGAGGAAATCCAGGGGCAATCCGTGGGGGCTCTTATAGTCGGTACCCCGGATGCGAGAGTGCCCTCTATTGCTGGCCATGATGACAATGGGTGCGAGATCAGACTCGAGCGCGCGGTTAACATATGAGAAGCACTCAATGTCGAGCATGTGAACCTCATCAATAAACAATACACCAGGAACGATCTCGGCCTTGCCCTCCTCCTTCCACTCGGCGACCTTGGTGTTGATTTGGTCCCGAATCTCGCTCCGGATTTCACCTGTGTCACCTGAGAACAGTGCTAAGAAGCCTTGCGTCCTGGAGTTGATGACATCGATCTCGTGCAATGTGACGGTGTGGACGACCTCTTTCCGCTTCTGCAGCTCGCCGTCGGGGCACTGAAGAAACTTAGTGTCAACTCCCATGGCATCGTAATCACGCGACCTCGCGTAGGACCTGCCAAGCTTGGTGATCTTGCCCGAAGATTTGTCGATGGAGATGATATCACCCGCCATCACACGCTCCTTGGTCATGGCGTCAATCATCTTGCTGCCCATGTCGTAAATAGCTTCCATGTCGGTGGTCTTGATGGTCAGCTTGCCCTGTTTGGCGCCGCCTGTGACGCTCCTGTCGATTTGGATCTCGACCACCTCGCCTTCCATTATCTCGCTCTCCTCTTTGATTCTGACGCCGATCGACTTGCGGAAAGCTTGTGTGAGTGCTTCAGTCTTGGACATTTCTAGCGAGAAGATCTCGGATGCAGCGAGGGTAGTAAATGGAACGTCTGCGCCGAGGGACTGGGCCATGCCCATGGCAATGGCTGTTTTACCAGTGCTAAAGAAGCCCATTTGTTAGAACGGACTGTATGGATCATGGATCATGGCAAAATATTCTTTCATACCTTGGAGGGCCGGCAATCAGCACGGCGCGGCCCGCAATTTTCCCCTGTTTTATCATCTCTAGAATGACTGCGGCGGCCTTGCGCGCCTTTTGTTGGCCGACAAGGCCCTGCGATGCAGGCCTTGGCTCGAGTGTGTCGGCATCAACTCCGAGCCCTCGAATGTGAGAATGAGCGGCGATGAGGTTCAGCCCCCTGAGCTCTTTGCTCTCCGAAACGGTGACGACAGGCTGTATTCATTATGTGTCAGCAGTGCTTCTTGAGAAAACATACGATTAATACTTACTGCTGCCATAATGCGCGTGGTGATGGGTTGCCTCGCGATGCTTTGGTTTGGCAAACACTCTTCGGACCGACGCCCACGAGGCTGAGAAATTAGAGTCGCGCTGTCCAACTGCCAAGATCTGACCCTGTGGCTGAAAACTGACAGCTCCCGCTGCGACAAAGGAGCCACGGATCTTGAATAACTTAAAGGGCTAGCCAGTGTTCCACAAGGGGCATGGCGTGATGGATCCTTCCTGCGTGCCAGGTAATAGCCTAACGTTATCAGGCTAGCGCATGCAGTGGCCCCCCACTCAGGCCCTGGACAACCATGCGGTGTGAGGGGAAGGCGCGTTGAGGATCGACTACGCGCTAGTTAACTCGGGTTTTCCCAAGTCGCTGCCCGATCAAAAGTCGCTGTCCGCACTTTGACTAGAGCCCAGATCCTGCTCGGCGCTGAAGGACGTTTCCGAATTCCGGGCTAACTTTCGGGTCCAGCTTTGTTCGCCCAGCTCCTTTTTTTTTTTTCCATCTCTGTGGGATTTGGCAAAACCGGCCCGCTCTCCACCGGATTGCACAAAACCTGTGAGCTTACAAAACCTTAAACTTCCTACCTCTCACCTCGCCGCCCGGTCGCATTGCCGAGGCCGGGACGTCGCAGTTACCGAGCCTGGACCCAGGTACCACTCACGGTGATCACGACTTAACACCAAAAAAAAGGGTATCAGCAGAGGCAAGGGACACCACGTCGGAAGGCCTCTTCATCTGCGATTGGACGACTGCGCATCGCTGCTCTGGACAGGAGACCTTACGAAGTACTTTCACTCACAACAACCCTCGTAGTCCTACCGCTTGTTTTGCGACCCCTGTCGAACCCTTAACCGCTGACGGACGAGCGAACCTTGTGGCAAGCCTCCATGACAACCTATCAGCACCGTGTCACGCCTGGTTGACGGCCGATCCGACGACCGTAGTCTTTATCATCACCCCAAGACTACCCTCGCCGCTGTCAAAATGACGTCGTACCGATCTTCAGACCGATCCTCAGATGCATATGCTAGACGTCCAGACGAGGACCGCCGGCCCTCAGACCCGCGCGACCGTCGCCGCGATAGCTACGGCCGAAGTTTTTCTGACTCCTACGATCGTCACCGAGACCGCAACCGAGATGGTAGTCCGCCGAGGGACCGCGAACGTGATCGCGAAAGGGAACGTGAGCGTGAGCGCAGTTCTGCTCACGAGAAGACTCGGGACTCGAGCAAAATGCCACATACAGGGCCAAAGCCAGATCTAGCCGCAAGTCGTGGTGGCAAACCTTGTAAGCCGCCTTCTTTTCTTTGAAGGCGCTACAAACCAGCTGTTCAACTTTTCCGCGGATACTGGACTAACCTCATAGCATAGCTTCGTCTTCTGCTAGTCCCACGAATATCGAAGGTACAAACCGCCCCGAAGCCTTTGCGAAGACAGTTGGGAACTTCTTGGACAAATTTGAGCCACTAGTGGTTGAGAGAGCGAAGCTTTCGTGGCACAAGGACCAGTTGAACAAGGTCCAGAAACAGAGAAAAGCAGAGTACCAAAAGATGGTTATCAAACACGCCGATTTCCCATCTATTCCTGAACTGCAAAACAAATTCAGGGCTCGAGATGATGAACAGCTCGAGACAATCAAGGGGTTTGAGCACAAGTCAGCTCAGAAGTTGGCCTCCTTGCGGGACTCGCTAGTCGTGGACTTAGCCCGAATCGCCTCGCTCTTCGATTTTCCAGGACCGTCAGACTCCAAAGACCCAGATCCAGACCCATTGATAAAACAACTCGAAAGTGATGTCATGGCCCTCAAGGACACTTTTCAGCAGCAAGAAAGCACCTGCAAGGCCCTCCAGAGTCGAGTTGATGAACTGGAGGGCCTAAATGCAGAGCAACAAAAGAGCTTTAAAGAGGACCACCAGATGATAGAGCAGACGTTCTCACAACAAATCCATAAATTGCGCGAGGAGCTTTATGCAGAGCAGGCGACTACGGCCCGGGCTCAGGAAACAAAGTTCAGGCAAGAGTTGTCGGAAAGAGATGCGATAATAACTGGACTCCTGGAGAAACAACGTCAGGAGTTACTGAACGAATCCGACAAGGCAATAGCGAGCGAAGTGGAGACATTACGGGAGGAAAATGCCGCCCTGCGGTCCGAAAGTGTGTCATTGCGGACCGAAGTCCTCGAGACAACGAGGACAGCCCAACAACTTGCCGAGAAGCTCGGGCAGCAAATTCAAGAGACCAACAAACTCCGCGAGGCTGTCGGCGGCTTTAGTGAGCAAGTTAGTGAGCTTAAGATACTGGTTGGTGACCACCAGAACAAACTCATGCACATTGACACGCTTATTTGGGATGAGATGGCTGAGATCGCCTCTTTTGCCTTCCCAAAGCTCCAAGAAGGTGTTGATAACCTACAAGGCGAAGTTGAACAGCTCCGCCAATCGCATGCACTTTTGGCAGGAAGAAAGGAAAGCGAAAGAAGCGGATCACCAGCTCTCAGCGTCGCGTTGGAAAGCTTATTAGCAAAAAGGACTAGCGAATTTGGCGACCGAGTCTTGGACAAAGTTGGGGTGTGGGTAGATGAATTGCGAAAAAGCGTCAAGTCCCTTGAGCAAAAACAAACAGATGCCCGAGGGGATTTTGAGGCTCTCAACCAACGAAACGCGGGTCTCCAAGCAGAGGTGAAATCACTGGGGCAAACTGCGCCCAGTAGCAGCGCGGGCGGCGCGGGTTCTGAGTATTCTGAGTTGAAGGAGCAGTATTGCAAGCAAGATGAGGAGATCAAGAAACTCAAGGAGGATCTGGCGCAAAAGACGAATTTCCTCTCCCACCAATTCTCGATACTCCAGGGCCAGTATAACAACTTGACCACTAGGGAGCTGGCGCAGGCAGTCCTGGGGCAGCTGGAACAGCTTTACCCAGAACCGCGAAAGATTGTTGCTGACATCAGCCAGCTGAACGAAACGACTGAACAGATAAAAAAGGAACAAGCTGAGCAGGTATTCGAAGTGAAGGCAGCAAAACAAGTAATTAACGACCTCAAGCGCCAACTTGATGGCATGGTGTCGCCCGTTCTCGATACGTCCGAAATGCTTTCAAGCAACAAGAAACGGAAGCTTGAGAGTGCTCAGAGCCCCAATGGGATTGGTGCATGTCCAAAAGTCAATGGCGTTCATGTGGTAAATGGGAGCCGCTTATCGGCCCCGAAATAAATAGGTGGCGTACTGGAGGGGTACCGGAGTATGAAGACAAAGCTTCTGGAGTGTGGATGATAATGTGGAAATAAATACGCTGTGGTCGTCTCCTTAGGTTGTGGATTCGTGGACTTACTTAGGGTCCGGCAACATACAATGCGGCGTTGAGTTTAGCGAATCAATTGTTGGAGCATCTTTGCTATTGTGTGCTTGAGCAATAAGCAAGTGGACCATAGCAGCCCATTGGAGAGTTGGTATTATACATAACTTGTGGGTTCCACCACGCCGTGGATCTCTGAATAAAGTTTGCTGGGCCAGCTGGGTCTTTGCATGGTTACCCTGCCTCATGCACGCATCCCACGCGGATTCAGGCGGGGGTGCCAAGGACGCGATATTCGAACGACAGGAAAGTTACAGCTGGCAGCGAGAGCAAGTGCAGGAATCAAAATCTGACGGGGAAGAGATGGAGGCGATTAATAGCAAAAATCATGTCTGCTGTGCCACCGGATGTGTCGGTACGGGACATCCGCGGGCAACATGCTGCAATCACACTGATCCGCACCGCCTTAGTGATCATGGTTGTTGGTAACCCTCCCGCTGCCATAATCAGAATGCTCCATCCCAAGACTCTGTGCCATGAAATTGCCTGTATCTTCCATACTATGTATGTATGGTATTCAGTGCTGAAACTCTATAGTCCAACCCCTGAAAGATTGTTCGCGCGGTACTTCATGGCTTGGCTGCAGCTTCTGGGCCAACCTCCCCCCGGCATTCTTTTCCATTTTGAGGGGTTACGATGGAAACTTGAGGCCCTAAGGAGTAAATTTCAACATAGGCCCTGAATGTTAGAGTTGAGGCCTAAATATTCTGGCTTGACCCCTCGCAAAATAGCTTCCCAGCGATTCATATTGCATAAACCCCTGCTTGATACTTCGTACTCACCAAGTCCCATGCTAACAATCTTTCAGGGGTTGGATTGTATGAGACGTGACACTAAATAGGTAATTGCTGGGCTCCAGCCTCGCGATGCAATACCGTAGTGTATTCTTCACAACAATCAGAATTAACCTAACGGTTCTTGGTTAGTATGATCTAGAGGTTTTGCAGACGTTGTTGGCTTGTGCCTTTATAACAATGGCGTCTCACGTGAGACGGTGATCAGAATGAACGTGAAAATGGCTTGGGACACCAGTCTGAACACAGTTAGGTTAATTCTGATTGTTGTAGGAGACGTGGGACTGCCCGATCGAGTTTGACCTGGAAGCCAAAATGAGCAGGGCTTGCAGACCAAGAGCGCACGCCAATCGTCAAACCGTCTCAGCATAGTAACCCGGGTGGAGACTTTTTCTCTGTTAGGCTGGAGAAAGTTGCTGCCATCCTAAAACGCGAGATCGCACCAGATCACCACACGCGTAATCGCAGGCCCGGACATCTGTATTGTTTTTCCAATTCTTGCATTCCCTTGCCTCAGATATCGTCATCGGCAGTGCAGTAGAGTCCGGGTTAGGGTTCCAGGGCAAGCAGGGTAAAAGAGTTTGGTGGGGTTGGTCAGACGGCACGGGAAACGATCCAGCGGAGGGACGATGAATGGGGCCCTGCTCGCTTTCCAGTGACTCCACTCTTCGCGCACCGGCAATCCCACCCTCGGCACAGTGTCCCAAGCGCTGGCCGGTTGGCTACACACCATCCCACACCCACCATCCGATTGCACATCACCACATCCGGCCCTGCGACCTCCGTCAGCTTAGGCGGTCCCCGTCAGCACTGCCTACCACTGTCAATCCACCAACATCCCGATCGCCAATTTGAAGCCGTTATCGCACGCGATCACGACCCCCGACCGCCGTCTCAGCCACGATTTTGAGCTCCCGCCCGAGAGATGGGCCCGCGTCTCTTTCGCCAGGATACAGGTTGCTGCTTAGAGTTTGGGAGAGACATCTGAACGTGCCCCGCGCAAGTCACGTAAAGAGCCCCATTTTAGCGCGCTTGAAGCTGGCGGCTTCGGATTTCAACATCGCGAGCAAGAAGAACGGTGCCGCCGACCGGGGACAGCTGTGTTGCCAAGGTTGCTGCTGGTCCTCCTGCCCTCTGCTCCGTTTTGCTGGCGCAACCCGGTTTTCCGACCTGGTCGCCGTTCGCCAGTTAGGTATGTCCACCTTTTCTGTCTCGGTTTGTTTTGAGGCGGTCTCAATTGCCCCGCAGCCTCCGAGGCTGGTGCCGGCTGCAGCGACAAAATGGCCCTCTTTTGACAGGCGAACCATCACTGACGTCGCGATCCGCAGACAATTGCGCGCGCCGAATGGGCAGAATTCTCGTTGTCAAATTTGATTCGACTGTAGAATTGCGCCGTTACCTTTCAAGAGCGCCACGAGCATAGATACTCCACACCTCTGGCATTGCTAGATTTATTTTGCCCTCACCTACCTCCCATCGACCGTGCAGCTCCGGCTTATCCCCAATCCTCTAAGAACACGACGGCGCTTTCTTTGTCCAACCCGATGTCGCTGCGGAAATGAAAGAAACGATGGATGGAGCGGCGAAGAGCAGACTAGAAAAAGTGGCCCAGCACATTCTCCCGCACCGCCCTCACCACCTCTCCTTGTCCCTCGGCCGCAGGTACCCTAAGCCGGATGGGTTCTGGTACACCGGAGCAAGCGGCCCTCTGCAGTACCTGACGTTTGTTTCGCAAGCCGACCGCGGTATAGTACTCACGCGACCATTCTACGACATTTGCGAGGAACCCGAAACGGCGCCCCCCATGCCTACCAAAGTCCTCGCCAAAGGCGAGATCAAAAAGCTTTCCATCAAGGACTACCAAAAGAAGAAGAACTCTTCTGCCTCGCCAACCGATAACGGTCTGGTTGCGAAGACGGAAGCGAAGGTGGAGACGAGGCTGAACGGAACAGCTGCGAATGCCAAGACCGCCAAGGAGGAGGTGAAGAAGGACATCACCAAACCTACAGAACGGCCAGAGGCACGGCAGGAGGCTCAGCGGCAAGAAAAGCCGCGGCCTGAGCTTAATAGCGAGAGGTATGTGGACAGTTTTGTAACGAGGTGCAACGTCACTGACAGGTCCATAGGAACAAGGTTTCCCAACAAAGGCCACAACCGCTGCCCGACCCTGATAGCCGCAAACGAAATGCCGACGCCGATAATGACCTACCCCCACAAAAGCGAGTCAAAAGCGAATCCATGATGCTAAAATCCGAGGCCACTCGGTCTTCAAAACCAGAGACACCTCGAGCCCGAGATCGCCCAGCGGAGAAGCCGCGGCCTGATTCAAGAGACGACCCGTCACACTCCAAGACAAATGGACTCGCCCCTCCAGCAATGGAAAGGGACCGGGAAAATACGGCCTCACCCCGATCAACGATTCAGGTCAATGGGACAAGGCCGCGCTCGGACAGCGGGAGATCAACACCACGGAAGCCAGAGGCGTCGAAGGCATCATTACCAGCCTTGTTATCACCACTGCATCCGTCGCTAGTGGAACAGCTAGACGAGCTAGAGACGGACAGGAAACGAACGGGAGACAAAGCGCCTGCTAAACCACAAAAGGCCAACGGCCCACCAACAGGGAAGAAGCTAAAATCAACAATTAAGATACCAGCACTCCTCTCACCTACACTGCCGCCCATTGTAGAGGCGGAGCTTGCGCGACTGAAGAAGACGCCGCCCAAGATCGACTTGACTCAGCGGGGCACGAACACACCGGAATCGCCAAGCAGCGCGAGGAAGACCAAACCACAACCCGAGGAGGAAAATAGGCGCTCTCTCGAGCCCTCCCGAATCGTCACTCTTAAGCTGAAGAAGGCCACAGCGAAGAGAGCCAAGGAACTCCTGAGCCTACCATCAAAATCCGTCAAGGATGCCTTAAGGAAGGAACGATCAACAAGCGTAGAGGGCACACCGCCGCCGGCGAGGAAGAGGCCACGCTTGCTGGATGATGCCCCAGCAGACAATCCTCTTTCAAAACGAGCCAAGGCAACAGGTGACACGGTAGTGGCTCGGCCCGCGGGGCCATCAACACCATTAAAGCAGAGCACAACTGCCATGTCACGTGTGACATCAAATCAATCATACGGAACCCCAGGCAACTCGACAGGTCTCACACCTGGGACGCTTGATCGGCCGCCGACTCGGTCTGACAGTGTAGAACCAGCACGGGCGCGCCCGGCAGGCCACTTGTTGGCTGAAAAGTCTTTCCGAGAAAAGCACGCCGAGTATATAAAGCTAGGCGGCTCTCTCAAGCGACAGCGTGACGAAATCATTCGGTCAGCGTCGGTTACGCCAGCCGAGGACCGTCGGGCGCATGCCTTGAGCTTTGAGATGGTTCTCGCTTTCATGGTTGCCTTTCACGCACTTGATCAAGTGCGCAGCCTTAACAGCAAGTCCCGCGACAGCACAACTTGGGAGTCATTACTGCCGCATCTGGCCGATCTCAAACGCCGCGTCCATGGAATTAGGGCGCTGCGTGCGCTCGCACTGCAGGTGCATGCGATATCCCTGGAGCAGATCACGGCGGCATTTCAGACACTGAATCCAACGGCTGCGGGCTCGTACTTTGAGAAGTGGGCCAGGCTGGAACGGAATCGGGTGCCGCTGTGGGGCGAAGCCGACTCGGCCTACGAAGGCGTTGAGGATCGACGTATGCGAGTGCGTATGGGTTCAGCGACCAAGGTTAATGATGCGGTGATGGCGTCGTTGAATATCCTGCGCAGATGGGCTGAACGGGAAGACGTTCGGTGGTCGCCGGTGATTATGAGAGATAGGGACCGAGAAGGGGAGAGGGTCAACGGGACCCGTGATTAATTTCTCCTGATTTTCCTGGGATGGGCAGGGCCACATTGCCCCTTTGATGTCGTTGGCATTTTGAAGTTCAGCGACGGTGTTTGTGTGTTTGAGTCTTGTTACTTACGACGCCTACTACTAGTACTTGCCACTACCACTCAGTACATGGCTACATGGTTCATCTGACCGGGAGTTGGTTTGTTTTTTGTCATTTGGGGTCTGGGCAAGCCGGCCGACTGGAAGGCCAGGCAAGGCAGGTCAGGACAGGGCAGGGTGGGATAGGTTTTTCAAGGGCAAAGGGCGGGAACGGGGTTATATACCACAGCTGCTTTTTTCTGTCCAATGTACTATGAATGAAACCAAAGCTGGACGGGATTTTGCCTTTTTTTTATTTCGCGATTTGCGTTTTACAAACCACGAAGGCTTTTGGCCTCGTCGAGGGAGCGAAGATGGCTTAACGGATGGGGTAAGACGTGATAGATGATAAAGCAAGCGTGAATGGGGACTTGTATTTACACGGAGCGAAGAGAGGTGGGGGGAGGGGGTCCCCTTGGCTGGTATTCACTCTCCGCCGTTAGCTAGCTAGCTGGCTGGCGGTAGAGCAGAGCAGACCAGGGCATGCCGAGGAGAGGCAAATAACAGAGAATTTGCCAAGTAACCGAGAAACCGAGGAGATGAACGTGTTTTCTGACAGGGCGGGTAGGTAGGTACCTATATACCTACCTACCTGCTGCTTCTCCTGTCTGACTCTCTACCTATCCAACCAACTGCTTACTCCCCGTCCTAAAGTAGAAAGATGAAACCCTCCCTTCCTTCCTGGTGAGACCGCACCGAGCGAGGCAGCCTTCTGAATGAGATCATCTCGATCAATGTTGTGAATGTTCCGCAGGGAGCAAGTATCCCGGGCTGGCTTCTTTTTTTTTATGGCTTAACTATGTCGTCTCTCAACTTCTTTGGATGGCTAGATAGGGCCGGGCCTAGCCCCCCCCCCCCTTGTCTATTTTATTACGTTCTTGTGCAACCCGGTTGCATTGCAACGCCACACATGAACATGAAGGTTTTTTAGCCTTGCAGTGGGGTTGGGAAAAAAAAAACTGCTACCCACCTGCGGATTGGATTAGAATGATAGATGTTTTTTTTTTTCCTTTTTAAAGTGTGCGTGTAGTCATGTGAGGTGATAGGAATTTTTTTTTTCTTTCTTCAGATAGATAGGTACCTATATATGATGACATCATCAACGGGGTATGAATAGACGACAACCGATACTCTATGGGCCATCCAGTCATACTCGACTCAATTCCTCAGTGTCAACATGATGCAAAGAAGTGGCACACACACACACACACACATTGGCAGGCATCACGCAAGTTTGAAGAAATATCTGATATCATCGAAATCCATCCAGCCTTGAGATAGCGGCTGGTTTATTCGTCATTCTACCTTGAGCAAGGGAAATGAGCAAGGGAAATATACATGTATGTGCTCGAGGACGACGGAATATCTATAGCTGACCGGGATAAAGTCCCAAAATAAACCCAGACAACCACAAAAGACAAACAAACAAACCGATACCAACCCAGATCATTCCAAACAAACAAAACATACCGGGTCGAAACCATAGCAGACCAATCCGTCCTAGCAACTCTGACCAGACGATCATGTCATCTCCTTTCCATTCCATTCATTCATTCATCCCTTTCTCTATCTCTCCACTCAAACCGATAAGCCAAAACCGGACGAGACAAGGCAAGCCAACCCAAACTCAGACCAGATGGGGCCGAAGAAACATCAGCTCGCCGACGCTCGAGCCGTCACTGGCGGCCGAGAGAGGTGCGGCGGGGGCGACAGACTGGGGGCGAGACGACGGGGCGAGACGGGACGACGAGACGACAAGACAGTTGGCTCACAACAGTCGCGGAACTCACTGCTGCAAGGCCCGATCACCGGGGGCGATCCTGTCAACCGACGCTACGGTTGACGGGCCCGGCTGACCAGCGGCTCGCGAGCCAGTGGCCCGGACGTTGGAGCGGCGGGCACGGGGGGCGCGCTTCTTCTTGGCCGGCGGCGGCGGTGGCGAGGCCTCACGCTTTGGTGAGGGCAGGCCCGCGGCCTTGCGCTTGGCCGGGCGCGAGGTTGTGGCGGCGGCAGCGGGAGCGACGTCCGGAGCGGGAGCAGGGCCGGGTGTGGGAGCGACGGGACCGGCCGTGGTGGCGCCGTCGTTGGCGGCGTCGGCTGGGCCAGCCAGGGTCAGCTCCCTGCCGGAGCCAGGCTTGCCCGGCAGGCCCAGCTTCTTCCGGACCTGGCCAAAACGTGTCTGGGATTATCAGGTTAGCGGAGTGATCATTTTCCATGTCAACGGAGAGAGAGAGAGCAGAACAAACCCGGGCAACCTCTTCGTTTTTGAAGCCGCAGGCTTAAGCAACCCCGACCCAGTCGACGTTGTGCTTCATCCGGTTGAAGCGGATAAACGACCACAGCATGTTGATGTCTGCCGTGGTCGGCTGGGTCGAGGCCGCCGTTGCCGTGTTGGCTACCTCATCGTTGGTCGACATTTTTTACTTGTTCTTGAATCTGATGATCAACGTTCGTTGTTAGCCTCCGCACATGTAGGTGATGAAGTTGAAACTCCGGTGAATGGGGGTGTGATTTCCTTCACGACAGAAAACTGATAAAAGACAAAAGACATTCTAGGTATTCCTGCATGTGGTGTGACATGGAAAAACTTACATTGTGATCGCTTCGTGGGGTAGCGGAGAGGGATGTGTGAGCTTTGGTGTGAAGTTAAGACAGGAGGGTCTCGACGGACAGTGAGATGGCCAAAGACGAGGCAAGACAATGAATCTGAAGAAGGTTGAGGTTTGCTGTTGCTCGAGGACAAAACAGGCAGATAATCAAGGGGCAAGCGGGTTTCAGCTCGTCACGAAACTGAATCGCGAGAGGGTGTGCCAGGTGGGAAACCCGAATCTCGAGCGAGGCGAGGGGAATGAAGGCAGATGGGTTTTTCAAAGGCGAGCAGGAGGGAGAATAAAAAGGCAATACTTACTACTTTGTTCTGGTGGCTTTCGTAGCGGCGCCTATGGTGAATGTTTGTGAATCTCGCTGGGGAAGATCGAGATGGAGGCTGTAGAGAAAGAAAAGGAAAGGGGGGAGCGTGAGCCAGAGAGCGGAGGGGAGGAGAAAGTTATAGTAGTGGGCGAGGCGGTTGCGCTTTGAAAACCTCGGAAGGCCAGCACGGGGAAGGCACGACAGAAACCTCGGAGCGGGCCCGGAGCTCCGCAATTAACGTAGACTGGTTGGGGAGAAAAGGGGGGAGCACTAGCACGTCGAGGTCGGCAGAGAAAACAGGGTCGCGAGCTCGAGAATCCTCGAGGAAACGCCACAACACTGCCCAACACCAGACGACGTTCCTCGCGAGAAGGGAACATGCGATCCAGGTTTTCAATGGGGGCGGAGCATTGAAGCATCATAAGCAAGTACCCTAATAGGATTAGAGCTTTTGAAAACAGGAGTCTTCCCGAGCCTCACACTCCTGGTCCTTCCACCCTCGAGCCCAAGAGCTTGTCTTTGATTTGAACTATTCCCTTGCCCGGAACGGGGCTCAAAGCGAGGTTAAGTCTTGAAGTTCTCTGTGTTTGTTAGGCCTCATACTGACACAACGCCTTGAAAAGACTTCCAAATCATGCTAAAGAGCGACACTACAAGAAGGCCATAAAGACCAACAACATAGACAACTTAGTCGCGAGACACGAGGCTACGACTTGCAAGATCAACAAGATGAAAGAGACAGGCGAGGCTTCAGCTTACACGAATGGCGAAGCTACCTTGTCGAGTACACCGGATCCATCCCGAGTAAGTAAGACAGACAGGGGATGGTGGCACAGGGGGGGAGACACTGTAAGTGGATTTCTCGAAACCAACAAAATCAAGTTATCAAGTTAGAGAGATCAGAAGGCTAGCTCATGGGTGTGATCCATGCAGACTGACGTCTCTGAAGTCTAAAGCTCACACGAGACATCTGGAAACAGGCCCGGGTTTCGGAATCTGGATCTAGTGGCTGTCGTGCCAGAAGCAGATATCAAGACGCCACAAAGAGTATATTCGAGAAGCATGAGAGGAAGTTGAGTCTCTGAAGCCAGGGTTGCCTTATATTGGGGGACTTGACAACTGACTTGACCTACAGAGATCTTGCGGCGGTCTCGATGTTATTATATGGGAGGGGTAGATGGCCGTTTGGAGGAACAGGATACAGTCTACCCAGCTCAGCAAGCTTGTGGCAAGAAGTGCTAGTATATCTACAAACTGGAGCCGTCATGACAGGCCATGCAAGCAGACGAAGATCGGTGGTTGAGATCTGGATTTAGAGAAGACCAAAAAGCCGAATCAAAGCTACAACAAGTCTAAAGCACCCAGAGAAGCCACTACACAAGAATACCGCCCGCCAAGCCCCCTACACACGCACACAACGGTTACCGCCACACGTATAAAGTTCTGATACAAAAAGGGGACGCCGAGGATATGGGGCTCTTTGATGGTCATGGTTATCGCATGCCGCCCTGGCTCCCTACCCAAGTATGTACGTGCGTACGTAGATAGGAACCTTGGCTGAGATGGTCTCACATTGATCCATCAGTCCAACGGGGGGAGTGCACGGAATCTCAAGTGAGGGATTGCGCAATCTCCCTTGAGTCACCCAATCCAAACACTGTCACAGTTTGTCGTATGCTATGTGGGCAGGCGGCGGGCAGGCGGGCGGGGGGAGCTGCAGACGCAAACCGGGAAACCAGCGGTGGCTGGGAGGGACGATGACGATAACTCTTTCCCTCCCAAGACTTAGCGTATGAGATCGGTAGGCTTAGTGCCATTGCATATGGTTACACCAGTTTCGAAAGGGGGTTTCATAAAAGTGGAAATGATAGTCCTAGGTGCTGGCGGATTGATTACGTTCATTGGGGAGACCGGTCCAGAACTAGGTATCTGACTTGGACAGATGCACCAGCATAACACACCAAGACGTGAGCAGCAACGGCAAGGGACCAAAGTACCCAGGCAACATGAAGGGAGAAAGGGAGATGCTTTTCTATCTGTGACCAAAACCAGACCAGCCCCCGATCCAACAAGACCCAAAATGGGAACGAATACCCCAAGAGATCCAAGCTGAGGAGAGAAGTCAGAGAGGTCCACTGGGTTAGCAGACCAAGGCTAATGACAAACGACTCTCAAAAAATCCAATCCAGGGGGAATTACCCCGAGAAGAGTAAGTCCAAGTCCAAGTCAAATAACCACCAGCCCGACCACCAGGACATCGACGTCCTCAGCCCTCCTCGCGGTTGTGTACCCAACCAACCAACCAACCAACCAACCATCCCAAGCAAAGAAATTAACTATGAAAAGAGGAGAAGGAGATGGACAAAACATGACCTTCATTCATGAAACCCCGCTCGCTTCTGTATCATCATTTGTATGTATCCAATCCCATCCAGTCCCATAGCGTCAAACCGTTACTCCAGGTCATAAGATGGAAAACAACAACGAAAAAGAAAAGGGCCGGTAGGTGGTTGGTAAAGGGGGTAGATCTGGGCCCTGGTAGGCTGGATAGAGGATAGCCATGGTCTTTATCTAATACGCCTGGGTATCATATTCCTCGTGTTTAACGACGACTTGACCTTCCTGCTCGAGCATTGCATGCACACCAAGTTCGTCAGGGACGACAATCCCAGCGTGATGCTGATATTGTTGGGTATGATGGCTGTCATCAGGGTGCTCGCAGAAGGTTGAGAATGGTTCTTCACCCGTGTTCGTACCGCCGTAACTGACTGGCATGGGCACACCAATACTGAAGCCGGCCGCGTATTCAGCCTGTTGTTGTTGCTGTTGTTGTTGATGAGCGACTGCCGCAGCAGCAGCAGCAGCGGCGGCGGTGGCGGCGGCGTGGTGATTCCACGCGGCAATAGACTCGTTGTGATGGTGCGGTGGCTCGCGGCAAAAGTCGTTGAAGGACATGGCGGGCTCTGGGTGAAGCATGTCGCTGGCAGCAGGGCTATGGTGGCCAAAGGGCTGCGAAGCCGTGGTCAGAACGTCTGAATCGGAGCATGGCGTCAGGAGACGCATGCTGTGCGGGCGAAACTGCATGTCCGAAGCGAACCCCGCTAGCGGGTGCTGTTGAGAGTGGTGCTGCTGGTTTAGCTGGGATCGGCCATCGTTAGGGGTTGGTGTGGGGAAAATGCGTTCTTCCTTGACCATGGGGGACATGATCATGGAGGAGGGCGTCTCGGCTCGGTCGGCAGCATCTCGTTCGCGCTTGACAGGGCCCGAATTCTCTGACTTGATGCCACTACCGCTGACGGGGCCAGTCTCATCTTTGGACGTCTTGTTGGTCGTCCTGGCGTCGTCCTTCTTCTTCTTGGAGACACGCGAACGGTTGGGATTAGCTGTGCGGTTCCGGCGCTGTGGTTCGATACCTAGCATGGCGGCGCGGAATCGTGAGTATCGCATACGAGCGGCATGGCCGTTTGTGATTTCTTGGGCGAGGATGGGATCGTGGGCGACCTTGTTCCAGTCGATCTGCCCCAAAGCGTCAGTCAGTTCGTCCCATTCCAAGAGTTCGTCCCACTTACATCCTTTAGACACTTTTGCTGCAAGATAGCGAAGAGGAACCTTGTCATGGGATTGTCTGTGGCCGACATGGTGGGCAGAGAGACTGGCTCTGGCAAATAGAGGCTTGTTGTCGAGGGAAAGAAGGCTAGGTCGAGAGCCAGCCGACCGCAGCGAGGACGAGGAAACAGTGGGCAAGAGGTGCGAACGGGGTGGCAGCTCAATATGAACCCGAGCAACAGCGACGGACTCGACTGTACGGCGACTAGTGGCAAGGATCACAGAGCTCGCATCCTGCTTCTCGAGTGTGGGGGAGTGAGTCACGAGAGGAGCAGGTGTGAACTGAGCAGAGCGAGGCTGGCCAGGAATTATATGGATGTTTCACCATAAAAGGCACAACGGTACCCTCCCAGAGGCAGTCGGCGGAGAGAAAGGTGCCTTTTAGGTGTATAAAGATGCCATGTCCCCGGAGCGGCGCAGACCAAGGCAGCGTTGACTAGCTCGCCTCCAGCGCTTGTTTGCCTGTCTTTGCAGAATGCAGAAGGACATCCCTTCAAGGCGCAAAAGGGGATGTCAGGGTAAAGCAGGTGGTAATGGTTGCCCGGGCGCCAGCCTGCAGGTCTAGACGGAAAGGGGGGACTCAACAAAATGACAAAAATGGATCCCGTCCAACACGCACCATGTCACTTGGAGTGGTGAGAGGGAGAGGGGCAAGGCGACGCCGCGTCGCGGGACTAGTGACCGCGTAAAGTGGTTTTCCTCCTTCGTGCCTTCCTAGACTTGCATGCTTATCCCTGTCCCTATCCTTGTTCTCTGCTGGTCCCCCATGTCAAAGCCGGCAGCAGAAACAAACAAGATTCGCCGAGTCGTCGTCGTCTGTCGCTCGTAGTCGTGGACAGTGGCGAATGCCGACATTGAAATCGTCATATCATTGCGCATTTTTTTTGTCCTGGGCAATTGAATATTTTGCAACCATGCCTCCATATCAATGTAAATGAGCTGAAGCTGCCTCCTCCACATGGATACTACGAAGCGCGATCGAGCCAACGACAAGCTATCCCCAGATCGGCTCCCCTCCATCCAGGAACGGTGTGATACTCAAGACTTGCCGTGCAACTTGTGAGTCACTCGAGTCATCCAGTCCGAAAAAGGGAATTGAAGGGGTTGGGGGAGGGGGGAGGGGGGCAACTCCGTCTCATTGGCGATTGCGGGACCTGCGACACACATCCGCCCTTCGACCCGTCTACTTGCTAGGTACGAAGCCCACTTTGCTGATGGACTGAGGCAGCTTCGAGTACGTGGCCCCAACAACAGTTACCTGCGATGCAGACCGACGCACTTAAGTCCACGTCTCCGCCAGGTTCACAAATGTAGCGGTCAGGTACCTGGCCGATTCACGCAGCCCGCAAAAGCCAAGAGGTGAACCCCGCCATCGGCACCCCTCCATCCTTCATCCCTGGCTTGGGTTGCCAGCCTGACGGGATATGGTTGGTGCTGCAAGGCTGGGAAAATGAAAAATCTACTCTGTCGGAGATGTGTATCAATTTGGACGATTGTCAGATGAGAAATTCTCAATTCGAGACCAGATAGAACATCTGTGCCATTGGTAATCAAGCGAATCTGTTGGAGCGGGGGATTGAGATGGGGGGTTGCGGGCTGGAGTGCACATCAGCGATGACCGAAAATGCAGGAGGTTGGCTGATGCTTCCGACACCAAAAAAAAAAAGAAAATGTGGGCTGCGGTTGGGCAGGCTAACAACGCGTCGTAATCGACACTGTGTGACTGGTGTCGCGATCAAGGCGCCAAATCACTTGACCAGGCGGTGTACCGGTCGCCTGAAACAGATGAGGGGGTGTGCATATTACGGGCGCCAGGCAAGAGCAGGCAGCTCATATTGCCGCCTCAGGCAGCCGAGCGCTCTCTTCGTCGCCCCTTCCCATCAGTTCATTTCCCCAACGCAATGCACGGGCCACCAATCACCGGCCAGCCAGAAAATGGAGAGGTGAGAGCTCTGGCCAAGTCCGCAGGTCGGATGCGGTTAATAATGTTCCGAGGGTCTCGACTCTGTTTGAGCCAGCTCATCTCTCTGCCGTGACAAACCATCTCTGCTTAGCAGACCTTAGCAATTTTGAGCTACCCACTTGACAAGATCCAACAACCCTATAGTTGCAAAGAGGGACTGATCGCTATTGTGCGCCATGAACAAGAACTGGAACGACAGAGCCGATAAGGATCTCTTCTTCACCATTCTGAGTGTCAAGAACATCGGTATCATCAGCGGCGCAGAATGGACCACCATCGGCAATCATATGCGCTCTCTTGGCTACGGCTTCACAAATGAGGGATGCCGGTAAGCTTTTTTCTATTTGTTCAAGACTGTTTGAAGAACCAGCCGAGATCTCGCGATTTGCCGTCGTCGTCGCTAACCTCTCAGACAGTCAGCATTTCCAGGGCCTTAGGCGCGCCCAGAATAAGGCAGATTCAAATGGTGTCGCCAGCGAAAGCACTGCATCGCGCAGGGCGGACCCCACTCTGAACCCTATCACCCGTCGTCCTGGCCCAGGTCGCGGGCGGCCCAGAAAGCAGCCCGGGGTTGCCGCGACAGCTGCCACTGGGGCGCCCGCAGGAGCGGCCGCAGCCCCTGGAGCCCCTGCTAACAACGTCACTGGTGTTCCTGGCGCGCCTGTCGGCCCTCCCCACCAGGCGATCCCCGGCCCGCAGCAAATCCCCGGCGCTCCCATCCCCATGGTCCCGAGTGCCCCCATCCCAATGATGCCCGGTGTTCCCGTCCCTGGTGGGGCCCCCGGTCCTGGCGTCGCTAACATCCCCGTCGGCCACCAAGGTGTTCCCGTCGGCCCTGGTGCTCCTGTTGGTTCTGGTGTTCCGGTCGGTCCTGGTGTTCCGGTCGGTCCTGGTGTTCCGGTTGGTCCTGGTGTTCCGGTTGGTCCTGGTGTTCCGGTTGGTCCTGGTGTTGGTGTTGCCGACATGGGCATGCACACAGTTAATGCTCCTCAGGGTGGTGGTGGACCGACAGCTTCAGTTGAAGGCTCCGACTCAGGCCAGGGTGAGACGCCCGCCGACGATGAACTCGCAGTCGATCCCAGCCTGGAGGAGGCCGACGACGATCAGGAACACGCCACAAAGAGACCCAGACTCGACGACAATCAGGGCTCATCCCTAGATGATGAGGCGGTCATGAACGCACTTGCCGCGCACACTAATCCTGAGACCGGAGACCCATACGAGCAAGAGTAAGCCCTCCCCCCCAAGCTTCAGTTACGTTTTGCGTTTGGTGTTAACATGTACTGCAGCTACAGTTACGGTGAAGCTTAGTATTGCCATGACGTAATTTGACTGTTTTGGAGTTGGGGAACAATGCTTTGGGCATGGGCTATCGATGGCGATATTTTCGGTGGAGCTTTCGCTTGTAGGTAAAGGCCAACCGGTTGATTTGCCAGATTTCTGTCTGCAACGGATCGTCCTATCACCTCTCGGGTCTCGCAAGGGATTGGGGGGAATAGACTGACTCGGAACTGTGAATGGTAGAAAGTCCCAGCAGTTGGGTGTCAAGTGTCATGGATCAATGACAATATGTTTTGCAGCCCTGTCGTTGTTCAGTCAGTCGCGTTGCTATTTCTCTGAGGTTGGATGTGTCCATGTGCCCCTGGCAAACGATCTAGTCGAAAGAGTATTATTGACACTTTGCCATGGTCAGCTAGCTAATTGGCAAGACCGAAGCCTCTATCGCCAACATTGACGCAGTCTTCGTATCCCGTCCAGACAACCAGAATGTAGCTGCCCGAGCCAGCTTCTCGTGGTATCTCACAGTCGGACTCATGCCCTTGACTTACGTAGGCTCATTTCCGTGTTGTTACTTTCAACCCTTTCCCCCTAACTATCCTCGCTCTGCATTGTATCCCCGCAACATCCCAGCTTTCATTAACCCGTTCAGTTATCTAGCCTTGCTTCCGAGGTCATGTCTGTGTTCTTGCAACCACTACGGTTAAGCCCCCCCTTGTTTTTCCCCAACGAATGATCTTTAAATATAGGACCCTTGCAGGCGCCTTTAGTCCTGACCCTTTTTGAGATATTTTTCCTATTCTACCTCAGGTACGCCCACCTTATGTATCCTCGCTGACCTCCTTTCCTGGGTCAGCCCTTGGCAACTCCTTTGTTGAGAATACTTCCGCTTGCTCCTTTCATCTCGGCAGTCTTCACTTAGTTCCTCTCGTCTCAACTAAGTTTCCCAGTCTCTATTGAAATTCAAGCATGGTTCTTATCTGCATAAGCTGGTCACTTTTGAGCATCCCCCAGTTTCTGTCCCCCATAAGAACTGTACAAGCAGCTTCATATAGTGGCATGGAGGTTGTCTAGTCTTCTGTCATCTTCAGCACGTACCCCCCCACCCTCCTTTTCTTGATCCATTCTGCCCTAGTTTCTTCACTTGTATGTGAGTAACCTCGCCCCAAGTATACCCTTGCCGGCCCTGTTAATTTGAATAGATCTTTTCCCATATCCTTCGTTGCAAGTGGGTACATGACCTTTGTTAGCCCGATGTGTTTACAGACTGGAAATTTTTCCCATGTGAACAGTACCTTATATAAGCCTCAACACCTGATGTGTGTCCTATTCTCCTATCCCATCCTGGATTCTTTGATCCTGTTTGCCTGCCCCGGGTATCATCAATCGTTTACATATTACCAACCCCCTTATTTTGAACATGTTTTCCCATGCCCGCATCAACCTTCCACCCCTTTTCCCAGAACCAACCCCCCACCCTAAATTTGATGCATCTTCTTTCCCCACCTATAGTTCTCGGTAACCCCTTTTATCGCGAGCCATTTGCATCGGCCCCTTTACTCGCACCCAGCAGCGCTAACCTCCTTTATTAACACAAATTGATCCACAGTAAGTAGCAACTGTTGAGAAGTTAGCACAGGTTCCTCACGAAAACTTCACCACTTCCACCAAGTTCAATTTCAGCCACACTGTCATCACGATAATTCTGTCGCCAAGATTGTTGTTTTTGTTACCAAGATTGTTGTTTTTGTTACCAAGAAAATTGCAGAGCGGTTTGTAACGACAGAGGCGTCAAAAATACAAAATGGTCAAACCCTGGTCTGATGAGGACCACATGGACCTCCTCATCGCCTTGTTCAAGGCAGTCGAGGAGGTCATTCCCATCTCTAAGCTTGAGGATGGGGTGATGCGGGAGATGGCGGCCAGAGGCCACACCACCTCCTGGGATGCCACCAGGTGAGCTACACAGTTTCTTTCCTCTGGTTTGATTCAATTGAAGCCGTGATGAGTGTCAGGCCCCCGGCTTGGGATGCACAAGGTAGGCACGGTGACGGTGTTGGGTGTGAAAAAGTGGTATAGCAAGCAGCACAACAACGATAAGATTCGGGAAAAGAGACTGCGGCGTCTTCAACTTTTCATTGGCGTTGGCCGGCGTTGGCCGGGATCGAGCGGGCTCCCGGCTTCCCGGCTTCCCGGCTTCCCGACCTCTCGGCGACCTGATGAGGAAGGTACGAGCAGCAGGCGGACAAGTAGGTGGTCGCATGTTCTTTCCTTGCTGTCGTTTACCCGCTTTATCACAACCCTGTGAAGTTTGCCCTAATTTCACGCTCATAACCAAGTGTTGGCGCGGCAAATCGCTTCTCAAACTCCGCCCCCGTCTCACGACAACTCCTCCTCGCTCACAAATCTTCCCCGAGCAACTCACCCTACCACCGCTCAACTTCATACTAAATTCGTCCCATATCCTATCACGCAGTACTCTACACTTTTTTTCCCTTCCAAATCCACCAAAGGCTATCTACGTACATCAGTCACCATGGTTCGCATCGAGGATGTCGCCCAGGATCTCCTGGCTGCCGTGATGATGGTTATCCCGCACTTCACGTCTGAACAGCAGGATGAGATAACCAAGATTGTCCGGGAGCGAGGTCACGACCTGACGTGGAATGCAATTCGGTACGTGCCTTTAGTCCCGTCAAGACCAAAGTCTCCTTCTTTTACTTTGTTTGCTTTTCATCTCTTGGATCCGCCCTCTTTCATCCGCTTCTTGCATCCGTGTCTTTCGTCCCGTCCACGCTTCCTCAAGCGTTACATACTACACGCACTCTCCTCACAGCCGTTTCCTCAAGCCGTCCAATCTCTTTACTTTCAAGTTTCTATCTACCTGCTCGCAAGATGGATGCTTCTAAGCCTCTTGAGACGGAAAAGCCCGAGAAGGGTCTGCCTGCCAAGGTGCACACTTGGGACGCCGAAACGGAAAAGGATGTCGCCAGAGCGATGAATCTCCATTTTCGCCCAAACGCCCAAGACTGCCGGGTCATTACCGAGTGGCTTCAGAAGAGGGGTCACACCTTCAGCGACAATGCGCTCTTGTATGCCTGTTCCGCTTTCTCCGCCTGGTTGCGCCTGGTTACGCCGCTTTGTTTTTCTTCTCCCTCCCAACTCACTTCGGCACCCCCTCCCCCCGCCAGCTCTACTCTCTCTTCCTCACCACAGTTTCCTGTTCTTTCTATTTTCCTCCCTCAAAAATCATACAAACACACGCAAAACACAATGTCTGGCACTGGCAAGGTTCGAAAGGCCCGTGAGCATCCTCGCGTCCTGCAAAAGTGGGATGCTGAGACCCACGACGACATCATCGTGGCGATGCTCCGTCACTTTCAGCCCAAGAATGAAGATTGGCATGCTCTCACCACTGATCTTCACTCTCTTGGTCATACGTTTACCGAGGGTGCGCTTCAGTATGTGGTCCGGTCCAGATTTGATTCTTTTCTTGTCCTATCTTGATGGTTGGCTAGTTGGCTGGTTCTCCTGTCGAGTTCTCTGGACTTTGGATTCGGCTGACCCGAGCACGTCGTTGAGCCGTTGTCTTGTTTGCTGCTGAAACTAAAAATTTGGGCGGCCTTAGGCTCAAGAGTGACGGTGTTTGCCTCGCTCAGGGCTGAAAGGCTGCTCAAATTCGCGCTCAAATTTTTCGGTCATCACTCCCTCTCCGCTCCCTCTCCCTCACTCCCTCGTTCTCCCTCTTCCAACACTCCCAGATTGAGGCGAATTTTTTCTTTTCGCCACTTACCTTGAATTTGTTTTCTACACCCTAGTCTCACCGCAGAACCTCTTGAGATGGCTCCGACTATCTGGGATCATGATGCCCACCTGGCATTGCTTCAGGCAATGATGCAGGCAAACCCGCCGACTTCACCAGAGTGGGATCAGATTCTGGCTCTGGTTGCTGAGAAGGGCTATGAATACTCTCCCTCAGCTGCTTTGTATGGGCTCCCAACCCTGTCCATTGGACCCTCCCTTTCTGAGCAAACTCCTCAAGTCACATGGTAAAGGGCGCCCTCCGCTCTTTCCCAATATGTCTCCCAAGTGGGTGGGGCCAGTGCTGGGAACCCTAATGTCCATGCAAACATTTCCCTAACGCGTTGGATTATTTAATCAACCACCCTCCCTTCCTCCTCCAATCCCTTCCACCATCCATGAACCGTCGAACCGTCACATTCGTCAACTATAATCAACGTCCCTAAACTCTCACCCATCCCCTTACCAACCCCTCACCCATATATCATACATCCCTCAATTCCTCTCTCCCCACCATGGCCGAGGGTCCGGCTGAGGGTCCGACCGAGCGTGTGTCCTGGGACCAGGAGGCCGACCGCGGTCTTCTTTCTGCCTTCTGTGCCGTATACAGGCCTGGCGCAGATGAGTATCAACGTCTTACTGACTTGATGCACTCTTATGGCTACTTCTGTACCCGCAAGGCTCTTACGTATGGCTTCAACCGGGCTTACCCAGCGCTCTGATTTTGATTTTGATTCTGATTCTCAGTCTTGTTTCACTTTCTATTTTCAATTCCGAACGAGAATCAGCCTTGCTAACTCTTCATTTATAGGCAGCATCTGCAGAAACTTCGCCGCAAGGAGGGAGCCGGCCTTGCCAAGAACGCGGATGGCCCCTCCACCCCGGTTGCCGCTGGCAAGAAGACCAAGGCGGTCAAGACTCCGAAGACGGGCACTAAGACTAGCGGCAAGCGCAAGCGCGCTCCCAAGAGCGCTGTTCTCGTCGACGATGAGGATGATGAGGAGGTCCAAGACCAGACTCCCACAAAGCGCAACCCTAAGTCCATGACGGTTGGCAAGCCCACAGTCAAGAAAGAGCAGCCCTCTTATGACTCGGAGCTTGAGGATATTCCCAAGGCCAAACGGTGAGTTTTGATCTGTTATCTAGTGAGTGATTACCAGCTAACTCCCGGCAGAATCAAGAAAGAGAAAGTCATCAAGACTGAGGAGGACGCGGGTATCCAGACCCAGCCTACTCAAGCTGAGGACAACACTTCTAGCGCCATCTAAGTCACCGTTCACATGGATGCTCTCTTCAGACAAGTGGCTTTTACCATTTGTCGGGTTCAGCAACCGTGGCCGACATGACGCATACTGCATCCCCCAACTTTAGTAGATTTTGCGATTCAATTGTCTTTGGGATTTTCGGCACCAACGCATTGGCATAGCAGATGACATGTCTCACTCGTCTCTGTTTGCCAGTCTCAGTGTCATCACCAGACTCTGACAGAAGCGTCGAACATACCATCGTGGCGACACTCGAATCAATCTGAATCGACCTTTTGCTTTGCTCGCTGTTTTTCATCACGGCAATTTCCTTCTGTGGTAAATCGTTTTCTCATGAGCGGTCTCAGCAGTCAATTCTCTCTCGACATTTCGGTTTCCGGGCTCTTCGGCTCTTGCTTCGCTCTCTTTCTCTCCTCTTTCGACGACACTAAGGAATCATAGGTTTTCGGTGGCGCAATGGATAGGGAAAAGGGAATTGGGTCTGCATGGAAGAAGGCGTTTGGGTTTCGGCTTTGGGTGTGGACGGGAGGTATGGCGCTAGGATTGTGATGACTTTGATGAATGATGGGTCACGCTGGGAACATAACGCTGCTTTCTCTCTCTACTATAGTTTTGGTCTCGTCCACTTGGACCAGAAGATCATACATGCATCGGGGGATGCTCAATTCTTTACAGAACAGGTTCCATCATGATGCTTGTGACATGGCTGACTGACTATGACTGACTCTACAGGAGTTGGGATTGAGTTGGTCGCCGGGAAAGACGACTGGTTGTTGTAACTGACTGGCTTGGTGAACGTAGGGACAGAAAATATCGAGCAGATAAGCTGAAGGGCTAGGTATGGTGAGTATAGCGCGACGGAGCTCACTCCGATACAACAGGGAAAAGAAGAATACACGGAGAGCAAAAAACAACACACCAGTTCGGGGGGGGGGACAACGCGTGACAGAGGGACATGCATAAAGTAGAGAATTTGATGGTGTAAGCGGCTGGGGGAGGCTATTGACTTGAACTGACAGAGAGGATAAGATGGGGCAATATTCGTAGCCGAAGGGGATGTCACAATGTATGTCACATGTCAAAATTTTCAATGTCAATCGCAACCATCATGATAGATCATGATAGATAGATACTTCACTCCAGTCTGTCGCTCAAAACAAAAAAGATGACAGTCAAATCACAACATGGCGGAGCGGAGGGCACTGGGGGAGGAGGGGGAGGGGGGCCATTAGCTCTATTAGATTGAGAGACATCTACAGCGAGACTTCATGTCGACTGAACTGAACTCCCGCCATGCCGTGATGTGCTATGCCGGCGTGCGGGACTATTCGATGAATTCAACGCCAGACGCTGTCGGCTCAATGCAGTTGCAACCAGACTCAGGCTGGCATGCAAGTAGGTCTGGTCCGGGTGCACGAGAGTTCAAACATGGACACCTACATGTATTGATGTAATATATTGTTGTGAAATCTGTTTATCGCCTGGACTAGGTGACTTGGTTGTCGCGAAATAGAAATATAGAGAACCAAATCATGTAGAGTGATGACTCAGTTTGTCAATTCAAGTGAATCTGTCGACTAGAGTCGCTCAATATGTGGTTGATGGCCACTGGCTGGCGTGACCGTGATGGA